>Ga0064014_10024_pt1 | contig 90618 bp, 93 predicted proteins | sample CrowatWCoCulture_2_FD_61584 | JGI IMG/M metagenome (GOLD analysis project Ga0064014, IMG submission 61584) | Marine cyanobacteria communities from the University of California, Santa Cruz, USA, analyzing cyanobacterial DNA methylation -... | ecosystem: Host-associated > Microbial > Bacteria >...
AACACCCACTTCGGGATACCATCGTTGGTGAAAGGTGAGTCACCCCAGCGGTATTCCCAACCCTGAGTTTTGTAACGATTAGCCCAGATTATAGCCCAGTCCCTGCGAAATCCGGAGCCCTCTGTCAGGGCATCCGACCGGTGCGCTCAAGACGGTTCGTCACCATACGATGATAAAGCCGGCTGAGCAGGGGCCGGATCACCGGCAGGCTGATAATCCATGCCAGAGGTTTGAGCAACGGCACGCGCGACATCAGCAGGATGTAGGCATCCAGCTCACTGTGGATATGGCCGTTCTGGTCCTCCACGTGCAGCTCCTTGAGCGCCATATCCGGGTCGATACCCCGGGCTTTCAGTTCTTCATCCCGACCCGTAATATCCACCCACTCAACCTGATCGGCAGCCCGGCCCGCCAGGCGTTCGTACTGGCGCCGGTCCCGCCGACAGCTGGGGCAGGCTCCATCGTAGAAAACACGAAGGGTATTGCCGCTCTCTGTCATTGCGGCCTCACCACCCATTCCGGGTCCTCAAACTCACCAATGGGTTTGATATCCACAAACGGCGCAGCACTGCGAATGATAGCGGCCACCTCAGGGTTATGCTGCCCTTCCATGGCATCCCGCTGTTCCTTGCTCTCCCAGGAGGCGATGGCAATCAGGGTGTTGGGGTCGCCAATCTTGCGGTGCAGCTCTGTACCCCGGGCTCCGGGCGCCTGCTGGATAATTTCGCTCGCTCTTACCCAGGCATCCGCGTACTCCTCCGCCGTGTGGCCTTCCCGGATATGCACTTCGAAAATAAACTTCATGAGACCTCCCGGCGACTGCCAGTCCAATCCGGTCGCGTTATCCCGTGATTGCGGCGAACACCGTTAACGTGAGGAGCGGCCCATCACCAGCAGCGCCAATAGCGCAGAGCCCACCATCAGCAACAGTGCCACCGCATTGAGCACGGGCGTCGACCCTTCCCGAAGGCGATTGAACAGGGCCACCGTCAACGGTGTATCACTACCTGTCAGCATAACGGTGGTATTGAAGTTTTCAAATGACATCAGGAAGGCCATGGCGGCGGCTCCGAAAATAGACGGCAAAAGCCAGGGCAGAGTCACGGTAAACCAAGCCACCAAAGGCGTGGCGCCCAGATTCAGGGCGGCTTCTTCCAGCTGGGGGTCGAACTTGCGCAGGCGGGCGGGAATCACCAGCGGCAGCAGCATGAGCAGGTACAGGACTTCCTTGCCCCGAAACTGTACCCGTTCAAACAACACGGCATTAACACACCCCAGGGCACAACGATTTCGCGCAGCACCGTGCCGTGGCCGCCACCCAGGTCGTAGCCGGCTTCGACCAGGTTCTCATCCATGCCATCGAGGGTTGTCACCAGTGGCACCGCCATGAACAGAAGGCCGTTGTACACCAGGCCGATGATGACCGCAACGTCGTTGTGGAGCATTTCCACCGGACCATCGACCCAGCCCAGTGCCTGTAGCCAGGAACTGAACAGGCCGCTTTCACGCAGCAGAATCATCCAACCGTAAGTACGCACCAACTCACTGGCCCAGAACGGAATCAGGCAGGCCAGAAACAGAATGCCTTTCGAACAGCCTCTGGCAAGACGGGCAATGTACCAGGCAATGGTGTCCCAGCTTTCCCGGACCTGGAACGATACCCGGAGCATCTGGAGATGGGGCAAGATCACCAGCAATACGATCCAGAGCAGGAACGGAGTGAGCAGCAACCAGAGGGATAATCGACTGACCGACGACCTCACAGACTCTCGGCTCCAAAAACCCTGGCCAGGGCCGGATTCCAGGCCAGCCGGATTGAACTGTCGGCAGACAGCCTGGGTGCCGAGCCATCCTGAGGCAGGCGGGCGTATACCGGTTGCCCACAGTTCTCTGCCTCGACCCGGCTGTTGGCCCCATCGAACAGGGTGGTGCGCACTTTCGCCTGCATCGATGAGAAGCCGGCACTGAGCGCATCCCCAGACAGCACCAGGGATTCGGGCCGGATATACAGTTCGGCCCGATGGCCGGTTCGAAGATTGTCCGATGCCACCCTGCCCTGAACCAGCACACCATCATCCAGACGGATTTCGGCCAGATCAAACCCCGCCCCGCCTGTGGCGCGGAGCTTGGAAATCATGTCTTCATTGTTGGAGAGGGTCACCTGTACATCGATGCCGGTCTCCTCCTCAAACTGGGCGACCACATCATCCGGGGCGTAGCCACCCCAGGTGATCAGGCGCAGATCTTCGGCCAGCGTGGTGCCGGAAAAACTGGCGGTGGCAAGGGCTGCAGACAGCAAAAAAAACACGGTTCAGTGTCGAACGAGAGGGCATGATCATAACGTGTCCTTACTGGTGGCAATTCCAGAAGTTTGCTAACCATTTGTTATCAGGAAGTTATAGACCATGTATTGCAGTTTTGTGAAACCCGGCGCAAAAAAACGGAGGCCGCAGCCTCCGTTTTCAGTGGTGCCATGAAGTATCGACGCGCTCAACGCCCGGACTTCAACATCTCCCAGTACTTGGCATAGACCTGCAGGGCGTCGTCACCGATGTCGGTCTGGAACTCGGCATTGATCATGTCGGTGGCGTTCGGATAGCTTGCCCGGTTATTCGCAACTTCGTCCGGCAACAGGTCCCTCGCCGCCAGATTTGGTGTCGCATAACCAATCTCCTCGCTGATCAGAGCGGAGATTTCAGGCTGCAGTACGAAACTGATGAACTGGTGGGCCGCTTCCGGATTATTGGCGTTCTTCGGAATCACGAAGCTGTCCAACCAGGCAATGATGCCTTCTTCCGGATACACGTATTCCAGCGACTCCATGGTGTCCTTGCCCATCACGGCTTCGCCGTTCCAGATCATGCCAACATCGGTCTCGCCCTCCAGATACGGCATGCGGGGCGCATCGGAATTGAAAGTACGAACCGAGGGCATCAGCTCGGAAAGCTTTTCATAGGCCGCCTCGATCTCCTCCGGGTCGGTACTGTTACCGGAGTAACCCAGTACCCGCAGACCAACATGGAAAACCTCCCGCATGTCGTTGGTGAGCATCACGCGCCCCTCGAAACGGTCTTCCCACAGGTCTTCCCAGGCGGTGACAGGCTCCCCTTCGATGTCTGCGGTGTCCACGGCCAGCCCTGTGGTACCCCAGAGGTAGGGCACGGAGAATTTGTTCGCCGGATCGATATCCAGGTTCACCAGCTCGGGATCCAGATTATCAAACCCTTCGATCTTGCTGCGATCGATCGGCATCAGCAGGTCTTCCTGGCGCATCTTGCTGACGTAGTAGGTAGACGGCACCGCAAGGTCATAGGCTGCGCTGTCATCCAGCAGCTTCAGACGGGCATACATGGCCTCATTACTGTCGTAGGTCGTGTAGACCACCTGAATGCCCGTTTCCTCGGTAAAACGGTCGAGGACTTCCTGAGGCATGTATTCGGACCAGTTATAGAGGTTGAGAACCTGGGGCTCCTCGGAACTGCACCCCGTCAATCCCACTGCCAGCAAGCCGGCCAGTGCCAGTTTCTTCATCGTTTGCTCCTTACCAGAATCCATTGAGACAACATCAGCATAACCAGTGAAAACACCAGCAACAGTGTGCCCAGGGCATTCACCTCGGGTTTCAGGCCCACACGCACCATGGAATAGATGCGCAGGGGCAGAATTTCATAGCTCGGGCCACTGACAAACGTACTGACCACCACATCATCGAGAGACAGTGTAAACCCTAGCAGCCAGCCTGCCAGTAACGCCGGCATGATCACCGGGATCAGCACGGTGCGGGTCATCGTAAAATCAGAAGCGCCCAGATCCCGGGCGGCCTCGGGCAGGCTCTCGTCGAAACCACTCAACCGGGCCATGACCGTGATCACCACAAACGGGAGGCAGAAGGTGACGTGGGCCAGCAGCAGCGATACATAGCCGAGCTGCAATCCCACCAACAGGAACAGGGCCAGCAACGAAATAGCCAGGACAATCTCCGGCGACATCATCACCACAAACAGCATGCCGTTGAGCAGCTTCTTGCCCCGGAATCGGTACCGGTGCAGGGCCAGGGCCGTCAGGGCACCGATAACCGTGGACACCGTGGCGGCAGACAGCGCCAGCCAGAGGGAATTCCACATGGCATTGACCATGGCCCGGTTATTGAAAAGCGCCTCGTACCAGCGCAGGCTGAGCCCGCCCCAGGCATAGCCGGTTCGGGATTCATTGAACGAGAACACCACCAGCACCACGATGGGCACATAGAGAAGGATGTAGACCAGTGTGAGATAGGTTCGGGGCAGCCACCGTGTCATCAGGCACCCTCCTCGCCAATTCGCCGCTTACTCAGGCGATGGGCGAACATGAGGAACGCCATGGTCACGGTAAGCACGATGCTGGCGGCAGCCCCGAAGGGCCAGTTACGGGCATCGAGAAACTGGTTCTTGATTACGTTACCCACCAGCAGGTTTCTCGATCCACCCAGGATATCCGGAACAAAGAAAAGCCCCATGGCCGGCAGCAAGACCAGCATCACGCCGGCCAGAACACCCGGCAGGGTAAGCGGGACAATCACATGGATAAAGGTGGACAGCCGACCCGCGCCGAGATCGTGGGAAGCCAGCAGCAGTTCCTGCTTCAGATCCTCGAATACCGAATACAACGGCAGGATCATGAACGGCAGCAGCAGATACACCAGACCAATGATCACGGCGCCCTCGGTATAGAGCAACTGCAGGGGCTCATCGATCAGCCCGATCGACATCAGGGCGCTGTTCAGCAGACCGTTGGTGGCCAGAATCAGCTTCAGGGCGTAGGTGCGCACCAGGGAGTTGGTCCAGAAAGGCACGATCAGCAGGAAGATCAGTATCAGCTGACGCTGTTTGCCAACCTTGGAGAGCGCCCAGGCAAACGGATAGCCAATCAGCAGGCACACCAGTGTGGTCATGGCCGCCATGTACAGGGAGTGCAGGAAAACCTCCAGATACAGCGGGTCAAACAGCTGGCGATAGGCATCCAGATTCAGGGGCAGAGACAGGAACGAGACCGGGTCCCGGGTCATGACACTGGCACCGACCACCAACAGGTTCGGTGCCAGTACCAGGAACAGGAGCCAGCCCCAGACCAGAATCAGAACGGCAGTCTTGAACGGCTGCTGCATAACGCTATGCATCGGCCGACAGTTCCTCTTCGGATACCGCTTCGTCGGCTTCCCCGGGCAACAACCACTCCCAGCCGTCTACCCAACTGACCTTGACCGGTTCGCCCAGGCGGTAATCGAAGGCCGGATCGTCCTCATCAAAAAACTCGCTGGCCAGCACTTCGGTGCCATCATCCAGGTGAATCACCGAGTCCAGGGTACTGCCCTTGTAGTTACGCTCGACAATCTTGCCGGCGACACCGTGTTCGTCGTCAGGCTCCAGAACCCGGATATCTTCCGGCCGAAGCAAAACGTGCAGGCGCTGGCTTTCGCGAACCGGGAAATCCGGACGCCGCAGGGTTCGTTTGAGGCCGAAGACATCCACGGTAATGGAACCGTCCTGAGCCGAATCAACCATACCTGGGAAAAAGTTGGTCTCCCCGACAAACCGGGCGGTAAACAGGTTGGCCGGTCGCTCGTAGACTTCCCGGGGCGTGCCAAGCTGCTGCACCACGCCATCCTTGAGCACCACAACGCGATCCGACATCGACAGCGCCTCTTCCTGATCGTGGGTCACGAACACAAAGGTGATGCCGAGCTCCCGTTGCAGGCGCTTCAGCTCAACCTGCATGGTGCGGCGCAGCTTGTAGTCCAGGGCCGAGAGCGGTTCATCGAGCAGTAGCAGCCGAGGCCGCTTGACCACCGCCCGGGCGATGGCAACCCGCTGCTGCTGGCCGCCGGATAGCTGATGGGGCTTACGACGGGCGAAATCCTGCAACTGGACCATGGCCAGCGCTTCATCGACACGCTGGCGAATCTCGTCCTTCGGGCGCTTCTCCATTTTCAGGCCATAGGCCACGTTGTCGAACACCGACATATGGGGGAACAGCGCGTAATGCTGGAATACGGTATTGAGCGGACGGTTTTCCGGGGCAGTGTGGGTGAGATCGTCTCCCGCCAGGGTGATGGTGCCCCCGTCAGGATGCTCGAAACCGGCCATCAGCCGCAGCAAGGTGGTCTTACCGCAACCGGAGGGGCCCAACAGGGTAATGAACTCGCCATCGTAGATCTCAAGATCCAGACCGTCGAGCACCGTTTTGCCACCGAATTGCTTGGAAAGATTGCTCAGGGATAGCAGTGTCTGTTTCATCGGCGCTGCCCAAGGAATGAGCGGCCTATTTTTCCAGAAACCAACACAAACAAAAAGGGGGCGTCGGGGTAATTCAGCCCCGATGCCCCTTTGCCTGGCAGCGCTTTCCAGCCTTCTACAGGCTGGAACGCATCGTCAGGATTCAGTCTTCGGCCACACTGTTCAGGTAGGCCTTGTCTGAAATGTTGGTCCACTGACGAACCTGCTTGAGGTAGTCACGCTGGGACTCGATGATTTCTTTCGCCAGCGGATCGTCCTCAGCGGCCTCAGCCAGCAGCCGGTTGGTGGTGCTGCGCAGGGCATCAATGACTTCCGGCGGGAACACCTTGTGAGTCACATCCGGGTAGTCTTCCTTCATGCGATCCCAGGCCACGCCACTTTGATGGGTGCTCTGGATGTACATGTCATAGGCGGCGGTGCGCATGGCGACCCGCAGGATCTCCTGAAGATCCTTTGGCAGCTCTTCCCAGGTCTCCTTGTTGATCAGGAACTGGACTTCCGCGCCCGGCTCCTGCCAGCCCGAATAGTAGTACTTGGCGATCTGGTGGAAACCCATCTGGAAATCCAGGGCAGGACCGACCCACTCAACGGCATCCACGGTGCCACGCTCGAGTGCGGTATACAGCTCACCCGGCGGCAGGTTGGTCACGGCAACCCCCAGCTCGGACATAACTTCGCCGGCAAAGCCCGGAGTACGCATCTTCAGGCCCTTCAGGTCTTCCAGCGAGTTGATTTCCTCGCGGAACCAGCCACCCATCTGGTTGCCGGTATTACCACCCGGGAAGGACAGCATGCCGTAGGGCTCATACACCTTCTGCATCAGCTCCATGCCTTCGCCGTGGTAGAACCAGGCGTACATTTCTGGCGCGATCAGCCCGAACGGGATGGTGGTGAAGTACATGGCGTTGGGGATGGTGCCCTTGTAGTAGTAGGACGCGGTATGCCCCATGTCGTACTGGCCGTTGCGCACCAGATCAAAAATCCCGAACGGCGCCTTGTGCTTGTTGGACGGATCAATGCGGATCTGCAGCCGGCCATCCGACATGGTTTCCGCCATGTCGGCCATATGCTGAACAGTCTCTCCCAGTACCGGAGAGTTGGGCCCCCAGGTTTGCGCAAGGCGCAAGGTGAAGTTTTCCTCGGCCACCGAGGACACGCTGAACACAGTGGCTGCAGCGGCCACGGCCGCAAGCAGTGTTTTCCGGATTATCATTGTGTTGGCTTCCATTATTGTTGGTATGAAAACAGCTATTTCTGTCGCGCCACCATCATAGCTTTCTCATGGCGTTCCGCCAATCGGCGGAACACCATGAATCGGTATCAGACCTTGAACTGACCGACCAGATCCCGAAGGCTCTCACCCAGGCGCGCCAGTTCGTGGCTGGCTTCGTTGGTCTGGGTTACGCCGGTATCACTGCGCTGGGCAGCATCGACAATGCGGACCACGTTCTGGTTGATCTCTTCCGCAACCTGGCTCTGCTGCTCCGCGGCGGTCGCGATCTGGGTAACCTGATCGTGAATCTGGCCCACCGAAGTCTCAATGGTTTTCAGGGCATCCGTGGCGTGGTTGATCCTTTCCACCGTTTCGCTTGAGCGCTTGCGTGACTTGTTCATCCGCTCAACCGATGCCTTGGATTCGGTCACAAAGCCATCAATCATTTCCCGGATCTGGTCTGCAGACTCGGCACTGCGCTTGGCCAGCTGACGCACCTCATCGGCAACCACCGAGAAACCTCGGCCATGTTCACCGGCCCGGGCAGCCTCGATCGCCGCATTCAGGGCCAGCAGGTTGGTCTGTTCAGTCACCGCGTGGATGACATCCAGCACCTGCTGGATATCGTCGGATTTCTCGGCAAGCGCATCAATGCTCTTCGCGGTATCCTGGATCTCCTCGGAAAGCTGATTCACCGCACCCTGGGCGCTGCTGATGGTTTCGCCACCCTCGCGTGCCATACGGTCGGCGTCTGACGCGGCACTCTCGACTTCATTGGCGTTGCCGGAAATCTGCTGGATGGTCGCAGCCATTTCATTGATGGCGGAGGCAATCTGATCCGTCTCGGAGCCCTGCTCCTGAACGGAGGCCCGGGTTTCATTCGCTACCCGACTCAGTTCTTCCGCGGCGGACGCCACCTGGTCCGTGGTCGCGCCAACCTCACGCATGGTGTCCTGGATCTTGACCACAAAGGCATTGAATCGGCGGCCCAGCTCGGCCAGCTCGTCATTGCCCTCGTCCGGCAGACGCTGGCGCAGGTCACCTTCACCGTCGGCGATTTCCTGCATCATGTTGCTGACGCTCTTCAACGGCCGGGTCACGCTGCGCCCAACAAAGACACCAATCACCAGGGCAATCACAACAACCACCACCGTGACCAACAGGATAAAGCCCAGGGTTTCGGCCATACCCGCCTCGATTTCCTCACGGGCGGCTGCCACCTGCCGGTCGATATCGGTTATGTACACACCGGCACCTATCATCCAGTCCCAATCCGGGATAATGGTGGAGTAGGACATCTTGGGCTCTTCATTGCCAGAGGCGGGGTTCATCCAGTCATAGCCGTAAAAGCCATCCTCCTCGGCCGCAGCAAAAAGATCCCCCACCAGACGCTTCAGAGTCGGGTTATTGGTTGGCCCCTCTTTGGAAGGGTCGGGAGCATAGGCCAGGTTGTAGACGTCACGGGTGTAGGCAAACACATAGTTGGTTTCATCGAAACGAATCGTGCGCAAGCGTGCTGCCGCCGCCTCCTTCGCTTCTTCCTCACTCAGTGAGGGATCATTCTTCGCTTCCAGCACGACCGCTTTGGCCGCATCAACCAGGTTCTGCAAGCCAGCCTTGCGCGCTTCCAGAAGGCTGTTCTCAAGGCGCTTGAGTTCCTCCTCGCCATTAGCCTGAATTTGGCTGGCGGTAATCCAGGCGAGAGTCGCCGCCGTAATAAGTACTGGCACCATTACGGCCACCAGTAAGCGCGTTCGAATTTTTAAGCGACTCAGAACATTCATCGTACCGGACTCCCTGGGGATTTCTGTTGCTGGAGATTATCCACAGACCACGTCACGTGATCTGTTCCAGTTTGTTAAGAGAAATTTCAGCGCGCGCCCTGCTGCGCCTGGGCCTTGCTGGCCAGACGGGGCTTCCGCCAATGTTTTCAGATAAGTAGAGTAACGGCAGTAACGTAAATGTCTTGAGCAAGCGTTAGACTAAAGGACCACTACGAAGGTAGGCCAATGAAGCACCTGTTTCTGGTACGCCACGCCAAATCCAGCTGGGCCGATGAAACGCTCTGTGACCGGGAGCGGCCACTGAACGCCCGGGGCGAAAGCCAACTGGCACCTTTGGGTAATGCTCTGAAAGCGGCCGGCGCCTTCGAGGGCGAGATTTTCAGCAGTGATGCCACCCGCGCCATCGCTACACTTGAGGGGGCCCTGCCTGACACAGTTGCTCCCGAGCGCTGCCAGCATCTTGGCGAGCTGTACACCTTTGACTACCAGCGTCTGCTCGCCTGGCTGGAACAACGGGACGACGATTCCACGATCACGCTTGTAGGCCACAATCCCGCCTTGCTGGAACTGGCCCAGTGGCTGTTGAAACAACCTCCGGAGCAGTTACCCACGGCCAGCTTTATTCACATCCGGCTTTCGATCAAGCACTGGCGCCAGCTTGATCGCGGCAAGGGCAAACTGGTGGCGCTGATGACGCCACCGGATTACAGCTACGCCCACTTCGAACGGAAACTGAAAAAGAAAGCCAGAACCGCGGGAGACGATCCGGCAAAGGACATCCCCAAGGCTCTTCACCACCAACATGATCGGCTAAGGCAACTGGAGCGTGGCGTTATTCTCGGCCTGGATGACGAATTCCTGCACCAGTACCGGATTGCGATTCGACGCAGCCGGGCCATTGCCGAATCGGTGCAGGAAGTGACCGGTGACAAGGCGCTGGCAAAGGCGGTTAAAACCCTGAAACGTCATGCCCGGGCCACAGGACCGTTACGCGATCTGCACGTGTTTCTCCAGGACTTGCCCGAATTGTGTGGCGACAACTCGGAAATCCGGGCAGCACTGCAGATCTGGTTCGAGCGGGAAGCCGCCAACCGCCACAGCAAACTGGTAAAGCGCCTGCAGAGCAAGCGTTATCACGACAGCATGGAGCACTGGCTGAATCTCATCGACTCCCGGAAGTTCCAGAAGCTGGCCGGAACGCTGAGGGCAAAAGACATCCGAAAGGCAGTGGAACGTCGTATAAAATCTTTCAACAAACTGACTGCCGAGCTGATGCACACCTCCCCGGATGAAGATGTTCATCGGCTTCGCAAACAACTCAAGCGAATCCGTTACCTGATGGAACTGGACTCGAAAACCTGGAAGCCCGATTTGAAAACGCTGAAAGCACGCCAAAAGCTGTATGGCCGCTTCCAGGATCTGCATGTTCAGATCGAGCTACTCGACCAGTTCCGCAAGGCAGCTCCGGAGGTTTTGCCCGCCGCCCTCGACGGCATCCTTGAAACCCTGGAAGAGCGCAAAGCGGACGCCCGGAAACAGATTCTGACCCTTGGAGGACTCGATGGAGCCCCGTTATGACACCCTGTTTTACGACGGACAATGCCCACTGTGCGCCAAGGAGATCCGCACCCTCCGCAAACTCCAGCGTGGCAATCTGATCTTCGCGGACATCCACGAACAGCGTGACGGCAGCACCACGCTGCCAAGCCATGAAGCCCTGCTCCGACGCCTGCACCTGATGACCTGGACCGGCGAGTGGGTCATCGGCTTGCCGGCAAACGTTCGCGCCTGGTCCCACACGCCCTTTGGCTTTCTGTTCAAACCCCTGCTGTGGCCCGGCATCCTCCAGATCGCCTCGCGTATCTACGGTAGATGGGCAGACAAGCGGTATGAGCGAAAGTACGCCTGTGCCATTGGCAACAACAAGGCGGCCTAGCCGGTAAAAACCAATGTTTTCCAGATTGGGTGGACGGTAGTCGGAATCAAGCCGCCAGCGCTCAGCCACCGAGGCGTGAATCGTTGTTTTGATGTTTTTCGGTTTCAGAGTCCGGACCAGCGGTTTCGAGAACCGGAAAATATGTCGGCGTGAGTTGTGCAGCTTGGCCCGAGCACTTGGACTGATCCCCGCTGGCAGGTGCTCTTCCAGATCAAGCCCGGCGCTCCTGGCCTGCCCCACCATCCAGTCAAGGGCGATATCCGACGCCAGCAACCCCTGGTCGTCCGCCGGGTACCCGCCGCCAATATCACTGTGGGAGCCGGCAAACCACACCTGCTCCAGGTCAAGCCCATCTTTTGGCTCCCACAAGGTGGGCTCGAAATCTTCCCGACGCTCGTCAATGGCCAGGGCATGGCGGGCAATGCGCACGTTGCTTCCAAGCTTGGTGTCGTAGAACTCATCCTTGCGATCAAACAGCCCCATCAGTGAGAAGGGCACACCCAGGGCACCCACCGTATCCCAGGCGCCCACGAACCGGATCTCCCGGGACTCGTGGCTATGTGCCTTGCGGAACTCCACCGACCTGGCGCCGGAAGGTGCCCAGGCGGCACCGGTTTTCTTGTAGTGGTCGAAAGCCTGCTGGATCAGCCGGGCATCGGGCCGTTGTAGGATCCCGCAGTTGTTGATCAGCCCGCACAGGGAACGCACGGTGTAGGCGCCACGGCTGAATCCGAACAGGTAAATGTCGGTGCCGGGCGTGAAGTTCTGAACGATATAGCGGTAGGCATCCATGATGTTCTTGTGGATGCCCTGTCCGGTCACGCCGCCAACCACCGCATTGTGGTAGGAGCCGATACCCCAGTCATAAAACACGTGCTGGGGCCGGCCATCACTGGCTATCGGGCGAATGGCCCTGGCCATTCTCAGGACATTGGTGGGAACATCTTTCTGCAGGTCTTCTTCAGGACGATTCCATGTGCCGTCGGCACAGACAACGAGGCGCTTCACCATGGCAGACTCCTTTGCCACAAAAGTGGTCAGATTTTAACCACAGTATAGCTCAGGGCCGGTCATCCGGCGGCGCGCCCTCCTCACATTTCCTGCACTCAAGTTCAAACCCGAGCATCGATGCCCGGCCCTGTGCCGTCGTTACCCATGGGCGGTTCACCCACGGCGGCGTGTGGCGCACATGCTGATTGTGCCCACACGCTAACTGGGCAACCCAGTGGTCCTCTTCGTCCTTGTGATAGCCGGTGATGGGTTGTTTCATGTCACCTAGTTTAGAAGCGGAACTCCGGGCCTGCAGAGAAGACATGAACATCGGATTTCAGGTTCTGGATGCCAGAGCTATCGTCACCGATATCCTGCAGGTAGTCCCACTCCACGCGAAGACCGAAAGAATCGGTGATATCAATCGTGGCGCCTGCACCAGTACGCAACGAAACACCGCTTTCTTCCTCACTGGCACTGCCAAGACCATTGATCGACACACTGAGATCCTGACGCCAGAATTGCGCGCCTACCTTGGCGAACAAACGAACGGGGCCCAGTTCAGGTGTGAAGACAAGGAGGGATCCGTCGAACATATGGTAACCGACGTCGATTGAACCGGTATTGTCCTCAATCGTTGTGTCGTCTACGAAGCGATAACCACCTTCGAACGCGAGATATTTGTCGAAGAATCCACCGGCGTATATACGACCCGTAAGGGCTGAGTCATCGCACTCGATTATCACGTCATCGCAAAAATCGCTCACCTCGGCCTGGCCCGCCGAGATTCCGGCATAACCTCCCTGCGCAGCGGCGGTACTGGCAAAAGCCAAGACTGAACCGCCCACAAACACCAACGATAATGCTTTTCCTACCTTCAACATCCTGTTTTCCCTGTATCGGTGAATAACGTTTGATTGCATGGGGATACTACACGGGAGGAGGACAGCTCGGATTGCTTGCTAACGAGTTTTTACAGGGTTTTGCATTCTGCGCAGACAAATAATTAATCCCCTAACAAAATGAGAACTCTCGGGAATCACCTGCGACAGATGCGCACATCACGGATGACGCCCTGCAGCTCAATCACTTATTCTGAGCCATAACCTTATTCCATCAGTTTGAGGAGCTCAGCCATGAAAACTGCCCATGACCTTGTAGAAGCCGCCAAGAAAGACATTCAGGAAGTGCCCCTGGATCAGGCGGACGATGCCATCAAGAATGCCGATCTTCTGCTGGATGTGCGTGATGCGGATGAGTACCGGGCTGGTCACATACCGGGCGCGGTAAACATTTCCCGTGGTCTTCTGGAGTTCAAGTTTACCAATGATCCGGCGTTCGAGAGCCGCGACATGAACATCGTCTGTTACTGCAAGACGTCCGGTCGGGCCGCATTGAGTGCCAAGGCCCTGAAGGAAATGGGCTACATGCATGTGCAGTCCATCGCCGGCGGATTTGACGCTTGGCAGGAAGCGAACAAACCCGTGGCCAAGCCGGAACTGCCCTCGTTCGAGTAATGGGCGCCTAGAGGCAGCAGGCCTTGTACTTCCTGCCGCTGCCACAGGGGCAGGGGTCGTTACGACCGGGCTTCAACTGGCCCTCGCTGGTGTCTCCCCGAAGGTAATACCAGCGACCCTGCTCCCGAACGAAATCGGAGTTTTCCTCGAGAAATCCCCAGCCCTTGCCCAGGCGGTAGAGCGCACGGAAATGAACCGTCCCGCGATCGCCCGACTCACTGGTGTCCAGGATCTGCAAATTGGTCCAGTTCGGCGCGTCTTCCAGTGTCAGCGTCTCCGGTCGTGTACTCTGATGCCACGTGGTCTGCAGATAATCCGGCAGATTGAGAACGAAGGCTGCGTAACGGGACCTCATCAGTGCCTCCGGCGATGGTGCCGGTTCGCCCTGATGGAAGGGCCGGCAGCATTCAAGGTAGGATTTGCCGCTGCCACAAGGGCAACTTTGGTGTGCAGGCTGCTGCGTCATCGGGGATCAATCTTTTCGACTATGCTCGTAGTCCGGCAGTGTATCAATATCAAACCGGTGTTGCTCCGGCCTTCTCCACTGACTTCCTGGTGAATTCCTTTGACGGATGTATCGCTGTTACAGATTCTTCTGGCCAACGTTGCCATTCTTGCCGGGGCCTGTCTGCAGGGCGTGGCCGGCTATGGTATTGGCACGCTGGCTGCGCCGTTGCTGTTTCTGATCAGCCCGGTGTTGGTCCCGGGACCGTTAATCCTGAATGCCACGCTGCTCACCGTCTTCATGCTGATACGCAATCACGGTGCGCTGCAGGTCCGGGAAGTGCGCTTTGCCATCGTCGGCGGCGTTGCCGGCGCAATTCTTGCCGCTCTGACACTGTTGGTTATCTCCACCGCGGGCTTCGAGCTGATCTTCGGCGTGCTTATTCTCGCCGGTGTAGCACTCAGTATTGGTGGGCTCAAGCCCGCGCTGAACGCCCGGAACAGCGTGATCGCCGGAGCCGCCTCGACCTATATGGGCACGATCACCGCCGTGGGTGGACCGCCCATCGCGTTGATCTACCAGAATGAAAAGGGGCCGCTGGTCAGGGCCAATATGTCCGCGTTCTTTCTGGCGGCCAGTGTCCTCAGCCTGTCAGGTCTTTTTGCCTCAGGCTACCTGGGCACCCGGGAACTGTTCCTGTTCGCAGTTACCTTCCCGGGGGTGTTCCTGGGCTTCTGGCTCTCCGGGAAACTGGTCAACCGCATGCCCTTCGAGGGGCTTCGACCGGTGATTCTGGCCATTGCGGCCATCGCGGGCACGGCGGCGCTGATTCGCGGCCTGATTTCCCTGTAAAGCGCATCAGTGGCCGGGGCAGTAACGCGGGGACGCTTCTCAGGCATCACCACGCTGATCCAGTTCCTGAGCAGACGAAGAGCTGTCGGGCTCCACGGTCGACGTCATTGAAATCTCCCTTGGCCTGGTGACTGATTGCAAGACTAGCTGGCAAGCGATTCGCGCATTACGTTCAGCAGTCCGCCTTTGAGGATCATCCTGACCTGGCGAGTGCTGAGATTGTGGTCCAGCTTGTATCGCTCACCGGTCCGGCTGTTCCTGGCGGTTATCTCTTTTCCGGAATCCAGTGCCTCATGCAGTCCTTCCAGGGCCAGTTCGTCCCCCTGTTCGATATCTTCGTAGTCCTTTTTGCCAGTGAAGTTCAGGGGCAATATGCCGAAATTACAGAGATTCTCCCAGTGAATGCGGGCATAGCTTTTGGCGAGAACCACCCGTACACCGAGGTAACGGGGTGTCAGGGCCGCATGCTCGCGGCTCGAACCCTGGCCGTAGTTGTCGCCGCCTACAATCATCGAGCCGCTGTCCCGGTATTTCCTGGCGCGCTCCGGATAGGACGGATCAATCCGGGTGAAGGTAAACTCACTGATGGCCGGAATGTTGCTGCGATAGGGCAGAACATCGGCCCCGGCGGGCAGGATTTCATCCGTGGACACATCGTCCCCGGTCTTGAGCAGTACCGGCAGTTCCAGCGAATCCGGAAGCCCCTCAAACTGTGGCAGCGAGCTGATGTTCGGTCCTTTCTCCACCATGGTCAGTTCCGGATGCTGCGCGGGTGGCCGGATGTTGCGATCGGCCACATAGAACGTGCGGCTGGCATCGAAGACCGGGTAATCCATGTCCAGGTCCCGTGGATCGGTAATCACACCGGTCAGGGCTGAGGCGGTTGCCGTCTCCGGGCTGCAGAGGCACACCTTGTCCTCTGCCGTGCCGGACCGGCCAGGAAAATTCCGGGGTACCGTGCGCAGGCTGATCTGGTCCGTTGCCGGCGCCTGGCCCATACCAATGCAACCGTTACAGCCGGTCTGGTGCAGGCGGGCACCGGCACCCAGCAAATCCCGCAGGTGGCCCAGTTCGGTAAGGTTTTCCAGAATCTGACGGGATGTGGGGTTGATATCGAAGGACACCCGGTCGTGCGTCTGGCGCCCTTTGACCATCATTGCCGGCACCGCAAAATCCCGGAGGCCGGGATTGGCAGAGGAGCCAATGTAGGCCTGATAGATGGATTCACCGGCAACCTCCCGCACCGGCACCACCTTGCCAGGACTACTGGGCAGAGCGATCAGCGGTTCCAACTTGCCCAGATCGATTTCGTCGTACTCGTCATAGCTGGCGCCACGGTCAGCCTCGAGGGTCTGGAAGTCGCCCCCCCTCTGTTGCTGCTCCAGAAAGTCCCGCACCGCGTCGTCAGCGGGGAACACCGTGGCGGTATGACCCATTTCCTGGCCCATGTTGGCGATCACGTGGCGATCCATGGCGCTCAGCGCCTTCAGACCCGGACCGTAATACTCGATGATCCGGCCAGAGCCGCCTTTAACGCCGTGGCGCCGCAGCATCTCAAGGATCACGTCTTTGGCGCTTACCCAGTCCGGCAGCCGGCCGGTCAATTTCACCCCCATGATTTTTGGCATCTTGAGGTAGAAGGGTTCGCCGGTCATTGCCATGGCAACCGCCAGCCCTCCGGCCCCCATCGCCAGCATGCCCAGGGAGCCGGCCGCGCAGGTGTGGCTGTCGGAGCCGATTATGGTCTTGCCGGGTTTACCGAAACGTTCCATATGAACCGGGTGACTGACACCCGAGCCTGGAGGGCTGAACCACACGCCGAACTTCTCGCAGGCACTGCGCAGGAACAGGTGATCATCCGGGTTGCGGTTGTCTGTCTGTAGCAGGTTGTGGTCAACGTACTGGGCAGAAAGTTCGGTCTTGACCTGGTCCAGCCCCATGGCTTCCAGTTCCAGCATGACCAGGGTGCCGGTGGCATCCTGGGTCAGGGTCTGATCAATTTTCAGACCTATCTCGTCGCCTTCGACCATCTTTCCGGACAGGAGGTGGGATTCAATCAGCTTCTGTGCCACGTTGCGTGGTTGATTACTGCTCTTTTTCGCCATGAGATGGTCTCCTCTGCAAGCCAGAAATCGTCTGCTTTGGTAAAACCTAGCGATCGAGACAGTTGCCTTTCAATACGCCCCTCTCAGTATTGTAGAAGCTCTTCGGCGGGTGTGCCTGTGCCTCACTCCCTGTCTAGCCGACCCAGAGCCGAACCCGGAACCGGTTCTTGCGCCAGAGAAAAGCCAGCCAAAGGGCGTGGGCGTTGATCAGAAAGGCAAGAATCCATTCAAAGGCATCGTCCTTGCGGCTATAGAACTCCGGCGCCACGCCATTGAGGATCACTGAAAGAATCCCCACAGCCAGGATCAGCTGGCAAAGATTCAGCAATCGCATACCCGTGTGCTTCCATAATGGATGGCTGCGCAAGCCGGCACTCACCAGCAGTTCACAGATAAAGGTGAGCGAAAAATACAGAACCACGCCAATACGGCGGATCAGATTGAACCCATCGCCGGCATGGCCCAGCGCCAGGGTATAGGCTCCGAGAGAGACACTGGCCACCAGGCCCAGCCATGGGATCCAGGCGACCCCCGACGAATGGACGCCCAGTTGGCGCAGCCACCGGCCGTTTAGCCACCAGAACAGGATGCCCAGCAGGGCCGCGGGCAGCATGGTGCCCTTGAAGATGAAATACGAAGTGCCGTGGCGACCGGTACGGCTGATGCTGGTGCAGCTGTCCCAGTAGGGCATGCAGAGCTCAACATGGCCCTCCAGCACCGAAACCGTGTATGTCAGGTGAATCGTTATCAATGGCACCAGGGCAGCAACAAGTGCCAGCCACCAGAGGTGAAAAAAGCGATGGTCAGCCATGGAAAATACCTCTGAGCTACTCTCAGCCTGGAAACGGAAAACCGGAAAAAACGTCGCCAACGTCTTGAATGAACATTATTTGACCAGATTTTGCAATCCGGTCCATCCTGTCAGAGGGTTTTTGCCTCAAAATAGTGCTCCAGGGAGTCAGGATTCGTTTATGAGCGCACCGCATCAGGAAATTATTGAAAGCCAGGTCGACGTTTCACAACTTGCCATTGGCATGCACGTCATCCGCCTGGACCGCCCCTGGGAAGATACGGACTTCCTGATTCAGGGGTTTGTTATTCGTGATCAGTCGGAAATTGATTCGCTGCGGGCCCAGTGCGAGTTCGTTTTTATTGAAGGGCGTATCGATGGGACACCGTTCCCGCAGCACGGAAACGGCAACGGCCGGAAGTCCTCCGGCCTGATGGGTTTTTTCCGCAAAAGACGAGCCTCCGAACCTGTCCGGAATACCCACAGACCTGTACCGCCCCGAAAGCACGTCCGCTACATCAACAAGATCGACGCCGGCCGGGAAATGGAAACCGCGGTCATACGCTTCGAGGAGGCCCAGAAGACCGCCAAGTCAATCATGTCTGGCCTGAGAGTGGGCCGCACACTGGACCTGAACAATGCCCGCGCAGTGGTCAACCACTGTGTCGAGAGCGTCCTTCGCAATGAAAACGCGCTGTTGCTGCTCACCAAGATCAAACATCAGGATGAGTACACCGCCGAGCACTGTATCAACGTGTCCATTCTGGCCGCCGCCTTTGGCAAGCACCTGGGCTTGCTTGAGGGAGAGATCCGGAATCTGGCCCTGTGTGGCCTGCTCCACGATGTCGGCAAGACCCGGATTCCCGACGAGATCCTCAACAAGCCGGGGGCGCTGACACCAAAAGAATTCGATGTCATGCGCCACCACACGACCCACGGGCGCACCATTCTGATGGGGACCAGCAATTCCCTGAACACCGCCGTGGATGTGGCGTTCAGCCATCACGAGCGGATGGATGGTTCAGGCTATCCCCGGGGCCTGAACGCCCAACAGATCCCCTATTTTGCCAAGATCATCGGCCTGGTGGATACCTACGATGCCATTACCAGCAACCGGGTCTACGACAAGGGCCGGGCCTCCATGCAGGCCCTGGAGATCATCCACAAACACCGCGGTGCCCAGTTCGATGAGGAGTTGGCGGATGCCTTCATTCAGATGATTGGGGTATACCCGCCGGGGTCGATTGTCGAGATGGTCAATGGCGAGGTCGGTATCGTTGTGGAGAGCCGGCCGGAACATAAACTGAAGCCCTCCGTTCTGCTGGTCAGGGAGGCCGATAAAAGCCTGATGTCACCCTATCGAACGGTCGACCTGAAGGTCAGTCCTGAAGATGCTGCGGGCGAAACCTATCGCATCGCCCGGGAGGTCCCTGACGGAACCTACGACATCGTGCTTCAGGAATTCGTGGATCAGGGGCTGATCGTAACCAGACCGGGAACGTCCGAGGAACAGCCCTGAAACACGATCGGCCTCACTCAGCCCGGACGTTTGGTCACCGCCATGGTCAACCGGGAAATACAGGTGGTCTTCCCTTCTTCGTTTTCCAACAGAATTTCCCAAACCTGTGTCGCACTGCCGATGTGAATCGGCCTGGCCGTGCCATATACCCAGCCTTTGGTGACCGGACGGATGTGGTTGGCGTTGATATCCAGCCCAACCGCTACGGTTTCCGGATCTTTCAGACAGCAATTGGCCGCCATACTGCCCAGAGTTTCCGCCAGCAGGACGGATGAGCCCCCGTGGAGAATGCCGAACGGTTGAACGGTGCGTTCGTCAACGGGCATGCGTCCCTTCACATAGTCGTCGCCAATCTCAAGGTACTCAATGCCCATGTAGCTGACCGCAGTTTTTTCACTGGCTTTGGCGAGATGTTCAAGGTCGGGGGTGCGGGTCCAGATTGCCATAGCGGAACTGCTCTCTATGTTGTTTGAAATGGGAAAAGCAAGACGTCCAGTTTATACAGATAGGATGCGAACTACCAAGCCCTTCTTTGCTGCCCCATCCTGGACTTTTCAATCAACCCTTCAAACTCCAGCGCCGGCAGCGGCCGGCTGAAATAGTAGCCCTGAAAGCGGGTGCACCCCATGCGAACGAGGCGCTCCAACTGCCCTCTGGTTTCCACACCTTCCGCCACTGCTGACAGTTTCAGCGCAGAGGCCAGCGCGCTTTCGGTGATTTCCACCTTCAGGTTTCTCGGCGAGGCTCCGGTTTTTCTCAGCAATGCCATCACGGTCGAACAGAAAGAGGGCAGGTGGAACTGTCTTGCGCTCACGTTCACCGAAACCTGCAGCTTCGCCAATGCATCACCTCGCTTTTCCAGCCGGCAATCCGGGAGAGGACTTCCTCCAGTAGCCAGTAGCCAGCAGTAGCCAGTAGCCAGTAGCCAATGGACTCAATGAGTCTTGTCTCCTCCGCCAGCGGAATGAATTCGGCAGGTGACACCATGCCACGGCCCGGGCAATGCCACCGACGCAATGCCTCGGCGCCCACCGGGCTGCCTTTCTCGTCAACCAGAACCTGATAATGCACCGCCAACTGATTCTTCCGCACCGCCAGCCGAAGGTCTGGCGTCTGGCCTGAGCAGGTCCACCGCCAAGCCAAACATGGTCTCTACTTTCGTGCTGATGAAAGGAAAGCTTACCCGACCGTCCGGATACATCCTGAACTGGAAAACGACACCCGGGAACTGATCGGAATAGCGGTAGAGGCTGTTCTCATACCGCGCATTGCGGCCCGTCAGTATCTGGCGATGCAACGAGGAACCCAGCACCTCTCCGAGCTGGATCAGGAATTCCGTCATTGCTGAATCCGGAGCTTCGGAGCGACCAAGAAAATCGAAACCGAGTATGCCAGCAATCCGACCCTCAAGCTTCATCCCGACCATAACCAGGCTTCGGATACCCTGGCGCCGAAACTCGAGCTTCTCTGCTTTCGCCACATCGGGAAGGTGTTCAACATCGGGAATGATAACAACGGGCATGTCATCAAGTTGCCCCGTCAGCCAGGGGAAGCGCTCCATTGGTTCATTCTGGATTGCGTCTATCTGGGGTGAAATCCCCGGCCTGCAGATTTCATGGGTCATTGAGGCCGTCTGGGTGGCTTCTTCAAGCATCACCAGGTAGCTGCGATCCGCCTCAAGGTGGCCACCCAGTTCGGCAATAAACTTGCGAATGCCCCATCCAGTTCATCGATCGTCGACCGTGACAGGCTGAGAGACAACCTGTACACAAACTCTCGTTGATCCCGGGTAACTGGTTCCACCATTGCTATGGACTCCTTCCCAGCAATACTTCCTGTTTATCGATTACACTTGCTAGAAGCGCCTCTTCTAACCTACGACACGTGTAGTCCTAAAGTTCACGTGCATGCGACAAAGACGCTCTCTCAACTCGCTCCCGTGTAGATCGCTTTATACTGCCTGATCAGCTCATTGACCCGGCCGGAATTCACCAGCTCGTACAGGGCCTCGGCAATAAGCTCGCGCAGCTCAAAGGAGTTGCAGGGTGAGGCCTTGGAGAAGGTAAAAAACAGTCCCTCACGGCTGACCGGAGGCTGTAGGGGCACAAATTCACCGGCGATGCCCATGTATTCCAGTTTCACGTCTCCCTGCAAGACTTCGTAAAGCACATAATCAACCCGGTCGGCTAGCGCCATCTGGAAGGATTGCTCAATGGACCTGACACCCTCAATGCGGAGGTTCTGTTGCGCATACCGGTCGAAGTTCTGGCCAAAACTTTTGTTAATCAGGTGCTGCCGCGCTTGCCCGCCAGGTCCGGCCAGTGGCGATAGACAAATTCCCGGCCTTTGGGGACCCAGACAGCGGTCGGCAGGTGTGTCATCGGAGGCAGCAGATAATCCATGTAGCCGATGCGTTCCGACGTAATGAACGCCGCCGCCACCATATCAATCTCCCCCTGGCGCGCCATGCGCCGGACACGGGCCCAGGAACCGATATCTTTCACCACGACGTTTACGCCCAGGGCTCCGGTGTTTTCCTTGAGCAAAGCTGGCACTGCGCCAGTCAGAAAGCCCGGATGCTGCTCATCCCTCCAGAGCAGCGGCGGGTATTCCGGATTACCGCTCACAGTCAGCGTATTACAAGGAGGAGCCGGCAAGGCGTGGACTGGCGCCAGAAACAAGGCAGCAGCTGCGAATAAAAGTGACTACCGAAAACAGCAGAAAATAACTTATTCAACTCTGACAAGACCTTCTTTTTGCCAGCCCAGACGGCCGGTCTCCGCAATCTGGCGACGTATGCCCGGCACCGGCCGGATCATGAAAAGATCGCCGTTTCGGCCCACCATGGCTCGGGGTACACCAGTTGCTTTGGCTATGTCAGCGTGCGTTTCCATGTGTTCAGCCTCACCATGAACCGGAATGGCGATGGAGGGTCTGACCCATTTGTACATTAACTCCAGTTCTTCCTGCGCGGGATGACCTGAAGCATGAATCGGCAAATCAGCGTCCTCGGCGGTGATGACCCGGACCCCCAGCTCTTTCAGCCTGGTGACCAGTGCCTCGATGGCTTCCTCGTTGCCAGGGATGGCACGGGCGCTGAAGATCACGGTATCACCCGCCTCCAGCTCGAAATCCGGATGCGTGCCAGCCGCCAGCCTGCGAAGTGCTGTCCTCGGCTCGCCCTGACTGCCGGTTGCCACCGCCAGAACTTCATCCCGTGGCAGGTAGCCAAGGTGAGCGGGGGTGATCAACTGGTCTGCCGAGTCCCATAACCCGGCGGCCCTGGCGGCGCCGCTCATATTGATCAGGGAGCGGCCCAGAAGCCCCATGTAACGTCCGGTTTCCCGGGCAATCGAGGCGAGCGTGTGAAGCCGGGCAATGTTACTGCCGAAGCAGGTGACTACCACTCGTCCCTCGGCGGAACGGATGGCTTGCAGCAAACCGGCATGCAAGGCCGCCTCAGACACCGAGTGACCTGAGACCGTGGCATTGGTGGAGTCGCACACCATGGCGTTCACACCCTCTTTCGCCAGGTCGGTAAAGGTTTTTGGCGAATAGCCATGGCCCACCAGCGGCTGCTCATCCAGCTTCCAGTCTCCACTGTGGAATATGTTACCGGCGGCAGTGCGAATCATCAGTGCATTGGGATCCGGAATGGAATGGGTCAGCGCCAGCCATTGGACGCTGAACGGCCCGATCTGTTTGCTCTGGCCGGTCTCCACCTCGATGATCGGAACGCGGTGCAAAAGATCGAACTCCGCCAGCTTTCGACGCAGAATTTCGGCAGTGAACCGACTGGTGTATATCGGACACTGCAGCAGCGGCCAGAGATAGGGCACGGCTCCGACGTGATCCTCATGGGCATGGGTAATCACCAGGCCCGCCAGGCGATCACGGCGGTCGGCAATGAAGGCCGGGTCTGCCATCTGTATAGGCGGCTCGCCCCGGTGGTGCACGGTGCCATCGGCGGCAATGCGGCCAGGCTTGGGAAAGGTAACGCCGCAATCCACCATCAACCAGGCACCGCCGTGGCCATACAGGTTGAGGTTCATACCAATTTCGCCGGTGCCACCCAGCGGTAAAAACCAGAGATCCAACTGCTCGGGAATCATTCGGCGACTCGGTCCAGATACTTCAACACCAGGTCCTCGTGTATGCCTTCCATTTCAATCAGTTTTAGCGCCGCTCGTATGTCATCAGCGTACTGGAGCACGGGCGAGTTTTTCGCAACCGCGATATAGGACCGCTCTCCGGGCACAAAGAACGGTGAAACTTCAACATCCAGGCCCAGTTCCTTAACCGCATACAAACCCACAAGCTCTGGCGCAATCACCACATCCACCCGGCCTTTCTGCATCATCAGCATAAGGTTTTCATAGCGGGGCGCCGGTTCTTTGAGCAGTTTCTCATCGTTATCAAACCGGGGAAAATAGGAAGCGCCTTCAAGCACACCGATGGCCCTACCATAAAGATCGGCATAGCGCTCAATGCGGTGCTCTTTGTTTGAGTAAAAGAACAACCGCCGTTCCGGGGGAAACGCCGGCGCCACGAATTCCATCAATTCGGCCCGCTCCTGGGTCTCGAGGGGGCCCAGCATGACATCCACCTCACCCTGCTGGACCATTCTGAGCACCCTTCGGAAAGGCGCTTCACGGTATAGCACTTTCCAACCAAGACGGTCAGCAATTTCCTCGAAGATATCCACATAGAGGCCGGTTCGCTCGCCACCCTGGATAACCCGGTACGGAGGCGCATGATTGGCACCTACGGTTACGGTCAGCCCCTCCACGGTTTCTGTGCCCTGCTGGGCCAAAACCGGACACACCAACGCCATCAGAAGGGCGACTGTAAACACTCGCATTCCTGTCATCCTTGCCCGTGGGCTTTTCAGGTTCTTATACGGTCTGGTCATCTGTCTCCAGTATAGACGGTTCAAGATCCGGAATCGCCGGATATACGTAAAGACGGTTGAATTCAGCCACCCACGGCACAACCTCCATTACCAGACCAATCAAGAAGTCGTTAACGAAAATTGGTAATAAGCGTCACACATTCGTCAACAAAAAGGACGGACACCATGAAGATTCTGATGGTTCTCACCTCCCATGACCAGATGGGCGACACCGGCCATAAGACCGGCTTCTGGCTCGAAGAGTTTACAGCGCCCTACTATGTTTTCCGGGATGCCGGTGCAGAGATCACCATCGCCTCACCGAAAGGCGGCCAGCCGCCGGTAGATCCCAACAGTGAGGCGGAGGAAGCACTGACTGAAACCACCCGTAGGTTCCAGCAGGATGCCCACGCCAAGGAATCCCTGGCCAGCACCAAGAAGCTGGGCGATGTGGACATGAACGAGTACGACGCGATCTTCTATCCGGGCGGTCACGGCCCACTGTGGGATCTGGTCAACGACGACAAGTCCATTGCCCTGATCAAAACCGCTTACGAGCAGGACAAGGTCATTGGTGCAGTCTGTCATGCGCCTGCCGTGTTCAAGAATGTGGAAGTGAAGCCGGGCCAGAACATCGTTGGCGGCCGCGAAGTCACGGGCTTCACCAACAGTGAGGAAGAAGCGGTGGGCCTGAGTGGCGTGGTGCCCTTCCTGCTGGAAGATATGCTGAAGGAAAACACCGCCACCTACACCCGCGGCGACGACTGGGGACCCCATATCGTGGTGGACGGCAAGCTGATTACCGGGCAGAACCCGGCATCCTCCGAGGGTGCAGCGAAGGCCGTTGTGCAGGCGCTTCAGGAAGCCTGATCCTGTAAAGACCATGGCGTTAATCTGAGGCCAGATGAGAGTTTCATCTGGCCTCGTCCTCACGCTTTTAAATCACTCACCCGCATGACTGATCAACTCGCCAGGAGCGCCCTGCTCCAGCAATTCGCGAATGTGATCCGGTATCGTCACCTTCGCCATCACTGAAGGCTGAATGACCACATAGGTAACATCAGCATCGGCGATAAACGCCTCATCCCCGTACCGGAAAAACTCCAGATGCAGTGTGAACGAGGTGTTGCCGATCCGCCCGGCGCGAATGCGGGCTTCCAGAACGTCGTCAAACTTCGCCGGGGCTTTCCAGTTAACAGTGAGACTCACGACCTGGATGTCCAGATCCTGATCCAGCAGGTGCTGGTAATCGCCAAACAGTGTACGGATGTACTCGTTCACTGAAATATCAACGAAATCCGCATAACGGGCATTGAACACCACACCCTGGGCATCGCATTCGCCATAGCGAACCCGGAACCGAAAACGGAAAGGCAGATCACCAGCCATGAAGCGCTCCGATTAAAGTTCAGTTACTGTCGCCAACAGCTTCTCATATCTGTGCTAACGTTTTGAGGAATATCTCAAAAAAGCTGGCCATCGCTATGAGCAACCCGAAACACACTCTTTTCTGGATGACACTGTTCCTTGGCGTGGTCGTCATCGTCGGCGCCCTGATCCACAAGCCCCTGATCTCTGCCTTTATGGCCAACTGGGTTTTCAACCTGCTGATTCTTGGGGTTCTGATCATCGGCATTGCCCTGACCTACCGGCAGGTGTTTGTACTGTTTCCGGAGCTGAAGTGGATTGCCCAGTTCAGAACCGGCCACGCCGGATTGTCCGTGGTCCAGGAGCCCAAATTGCTGAAGCCGCTGGCAAGGCAACTTGGCGAGGATGCCACCAAGGACCGGTTCACACTATCTACCCTGTCTCTTCGAACCGTGCTCGATGGCATTCATTCCAGGATGGATGAGCAGCGGGAAATCACCCGCTATTTCATCAGCCTGCTGGTGTTCCTGGGGCTGCTCGGCACCTTCTGGGGCCTGCTGGGCACCATCAACTCCGTCGGCCAGGTGATTACCGGCCTGGACATGAGCCAGGAAGACTTCGGAAAGGTGTTTGCGGAGCTTCAGGAAGGCCTGCTTACGCCCCTTGAGGGCATGGGTACTGCGTTCAGCTCCTCCCTGCTGGGCCTTGGCGGCTCGCTGATCCTGGGTTTCCTCGACATCCAGGCCGGCCATGCCCAGAACCGCTTTTATGACGGCCTGGAGGAGTGGCTGACTGGTGTGACCAACCTCGTGGACCGGATAGACGACGAGAAAGACCTGTCATGATCGGTTCCAGGCGCCGAAGCCGAAGCACCACCAACGTCTGGCCGGGCTACGTGGATGCGCTCTCGGCTCTGCTGATGCTGGTCATATTCATGCTGCTGGTCTACGTGGTCAGCCAGCTCTACCTGTCCCAGACACTCTCTGACCGGGATACCCAGCTCGCCCGACTCAATGCCCAGTTGAACGAGCTCTCGGAATTGCTCGGCCTGGAAGAAAGCAGAAGCGAGGCACTGGAAAATCAGTTAACCAGCCTTCAGGAGCGGAACAACAGTCTGGTCGGTCAGCTGGAATCTACCCGTGAGCAACTCATGCGGCAAACCGCCATGGCCGATGCCCAGTCGGAGCGGCTGGCAAGCATGGAAGAGTCCATCGACGAGAAAGACGAGATCTCCGCCAGCCAGCAGGCAATGATTCTGAGGCTGTCCAACCAGATTGCTTCATTGCGGGAGCAACTCAGGCAAATTGCCTCGGCGCTGGAGCTGCAGGAACAGATGACAGCGGAGAAAGAGCAGGAACTGGAACAGGTCAGCCGACGTCTGAACACGTTGCTGGCCGAGCGGGTCAGCCAGTTGGAACAGTACCAGTCTGAATTCTTTGCCCGGCTTCGGGATATTCTTGCCGGAAACGAGAACGTCCGGATTGTCGGCGATCGCTTCCTGCTGCCGTCAGAACTGCTGTTTGCCTCCGCCTCGGCAGAACTGGGCGAGGAAGGCCGGCAAGAGCTGGACAAGCTTGCTGATTTGCTGCTGGATGTTTCAGCCAGGATTCCGGACGACGTGGACTGGATCCTGAGGATTGATGGCCACACCGACGTCCTGCCAATCAATACCGAGAGATTCCCCTCTAACTGGGAGCTCTCAACGGCTCGCGCGGTTGCCGTGGTTCGCTACCTGGCTGACCAGGGGGTTCCGGAACGGCGTATGGCCGCTGCAGGCTTTGGCGAGTTCTTCCCGGTGGCGGAGGGTATCTCTCCGGAGGCGTTGCAGAGAAACCGGCGGATTGAGCTGAAGCTGACGGATCGTTGATCGGGCGCAGCGTGTTGCCGCGCCCGAACATTCGAAGATCAGAAATGAATAACCGTCCGAATACTCTTACCCTCATGCATCAGGTCAAACGCCTTGTTGATGTCTTCCAGCGGCATTTCGTGGGTAATGAACACATCCAGCGGAATCTCGCCCTTCTCGGCTTTCTCCACGTAGCCCGGCAGTTCGGTGCGGCCTTTTACACCGCCGAAGGCTGAGCCACGCCAGACGCGACCGGTCACCAGCTGGAACGGGCGGGTGCTGATTTCCTCGCCGGCACCGGCTACACCGATGATGGTGGATTCGCCCCAGCCCTTGTGACAGGCCTCGAGCGCCGCGCGCATCAGCTTCACATTGCCCACGCACTCGAAGGTGTAGTCGGCGCCACCATCGGTCATGTCGACAATGACTTCCTGAATCGGCTTGTCGTAGTCGTTGGGATTAACCACGTCGGTGGCACCCAACTGTTTGGCGATGTCGAATTTACCCGGGTTGATGTCGACCCCGATGATCCGGCCGGCCTTGGCCATTTTGGCGCCAATGATCGCCGCCAGGCCGATACCGCCCAGGCCGAAGATGGCCACGGTTGCGCCTTCCTCAACCTTGGCGGTATTCAGCACAGCACCGATACCGGTGGTCACGCCGCAGCCGAGCAGGCAAACCTTGTCCAAAGGCGCTTCCTTGGGGATCTTGGCCAGGGAGATTTCCGGCAGTACGGTGTACTCGGAAAAGGTGGAACACCCCATGTAGTGATACAGCGGCTGGCCATTGTAGGAGAAGCGGGAGGTACCGTCCGGCATCACGCCCTTGCCCTGGGTTGCACGAACAGCGCCACAGAGGTTGGTTTTACCGGATGTACAGAATTTGCACTCGCCGCACTCAGCCGTATACAGGGGAATAACATGATCTCCCACTTCCAGGTTTTTTACACCCGGCCCAACGGCTTCGACAATGCCGCCACCTTCGTGGCCCAGAATGGTGGGGAACAGGCCTTCCGGATCGGCACCGGAGAGCGTGTAGGCATCGGTATGGCAAACACCAGTGGCAACGATACGCACCAGAACCTCGCCCTCCTGGGGCGGTGCAACGTCAACTTCGACGATTTCCAGCGGTTTGTTGGCTTCGAAGGCCACCGCGGCACGGGATTTAATCACTTTCAGGCTCCTTGATTGCATTAGCGCAGGTATTTGGTTACGACCTTTCAGCCGTGACTGTTTAGCTCATTCTAGCCGACTTGGCAGTGGCCATGTTGCGATTGAGAGGCTCCGAAATCTTTTCTGGATCTGGAGCGTATCTACAGGGCAGAATCAAAAGGTTGAGGAGCTCTTACGTTGCATACGCTTTACTGGTTTACACGGGACCTTCGCCTGCACGACAACGCCGCGCTGCTGGCCGCTTCAAAGTCCGACATGCTGCTCTGCGTCTACGTGGTGGATCCGCGCTGGTTCGCACCCGCCCCCCTGCAAAGCAAAGCCATGGGCGACCACCGCTGGCGTTTTCTCTGGCAAAGCCTGATGGCGCTTGAACGAAGCCTTCGGCCGTTGGGGCAGAGACTCCATATTGCCTATGGCGAGCCGGAAACGGTCATCCCGGAACTTACCCACGCTCACAGCATTGAGCGCATCGTTCGCTCCCGCCTGCCGGGCACCCAGGAAGCCGGCCAGTGGCGAGCCATCAAGGACAAACTGCCCAAGACCCTGTTCCAGCAATTCGAGACACTGAGCCTGTTCACCGAGGGCTCCCTGCCGATGGCTCTCGAGGATTTGCCGGATACCTTTTCCCAGTTCCGCAAGCAGGTTGAGAAAACCGGTGAACGCTGCTCAGAACGGTTGAGGATTCGCACGCTGACGGCCCTGCCCCCACCGCCCGGCTTTCCGGAAGACAACCGGGGCGACTGCCCGCCCATACCAGAGCCCATGCACCCATTGCAGTTCATGGGCGGTGAAGCGGCAGGCCTGGGTCGGCTGAAGGAATTTCTCTACGGCAATCACAGCATCGACCGCTACAAAGAGACCCGTAACGCTCTGGATAGCTGGGATGCCTCCTCCAAATTCTCGCCCTGGCTGGCCAACGGCTGTCTCTCGGTTCGGGAAGTAGCAGAAACCATCACCGAATACGAAGCCAGTGAGACCAAAAACGAGTCCACCTACTGGCTCTGGTTCGAACTGCTCTGGCGGGAATACTTCTACTGGTACGCCCTGAAACACGGCGCCAACCTGTTCCGCCGGGATGGCGTCCAGCGCAAACGTCGGCATGGCACCTTCTACGGCCACCGTTTCAAGGCCTGGTGCCAGGGCAACACCGAATATCCGATCGTAAACGCGGCGATGAATCAGCTGCGGGAGACCGGTTACATGAGCAATCGGGCCCGGCAACTGGTGGCAAGCTGTTTCATTAATGAACTGGGCCTGGACTGGCGTTACGGGGCGGCATGGTTCGAGGAGCAGTTGATCGACTATGATGTGGGGAGCAACTACGGCAACTGGCAGTACCTGGCTGGCGTAGGGGCAGACCCGAGAGGCCTGCGGCAATTCAATCTGGAAAAACAGACGCACCAGTACGATCCAACCGGCACCTTTATCGACCGCTGGGGCGGGCAAGCGGAACAACCCGTAGGTTTACACACAGTGGATGCGGCAGACTGGCCCCTGTAGCGATTAAGGCAAATAGCCATGACGGATATGAAGGACAACGGCAACACAGCACGTGAGACCCTGGCTCGCATCATCGACACCAGCTCACCCGCCAATTTGCTGAGTTGCGGCAACCTGGCAACCGAAGTGTCACGGATCTGGCAGAAACACCAGAAGGGCGTTGACGTCCGCACCCTGGACACAATTGACCCAAATGCCAACTTGTTCCTCGACCGGGTGGCAGACCTGGCTCTGGTCACCGAAACTCTGGAGCATTTGCCCCACGACGAAGGCGCCCTCCTCCTGGGTCAACTCAGGAACTATGGCACCCATCAGATTGCCGTTCTGGTGGGAGAGACTCCTGACTGGGCCTTTACCGATTTCATCGGCCTTGGGTTTCGCCGCCATGCCGAACTGGAAAATGATAACGGCGCACTCACGCTGTATACCTACAATCTGGATACTTACAACCACAAACGGGCCTGGAACAATCCAGAGAACTGGGCCAATCCGGAAATGTGGGGCAAAGCATGGTGGTAGAAAGCGCGGTAGTGAACAGTCCGTCCTCCCAAAAACTCAAACCGAGCACGATCCGGATCGGCACCCGGTACCGGGCCAATCGGCTGAAAGGCCCCTACGAAGCCATTGTGATCGGCTCCGGCATCGGCGGCCTGACAACGGCCGCGTGCCTGGCCAAGGCCGGCAAGAAAGTCCTGGTGCTTGAACAGCATTACACCGCCGGCGGCTATACCCACAGCTATGCCCGCAACGGCTATGAATGGGACGTGGGTGTCCACTACATCGGCGATATGGGCTCGTCCCACACTCTTGGCCGTCGGCTGTTCGATTACATTACCGACGGCAAGCTGGAGTGGGCCCCTATGGACGAGAACTACGACCGGTTCTTCCTGGGCGACAAAGTCGTGAATCTGCGGGCCGGCAAAGAGGGACTTCGGCTCTCGTTGTTGAGCGCCTTCCCGGATGAACAGGAAGCCATCGACCAGTATGTGAAACTGCTGGGAAAAGTGGCGGATGGCATGCAGTGGTACACGCTCTCCAAGCTCACACCGGGGATCCTCAGCCCGGTCATTAATAAAGGGCTTGATGTAGCCTTGCCCGACTGTTTCAACAAGACTACCTGGGAAGTTCTGAGCGAACTCACCGACAACCAGGAGCTGATCGGTGCTATCACCGGCCAGTGGGGCGATTGCGGCGTCACGCCCAGGCAATCGAGTTTCATGGTTCATGCCTTGATCGCCAAGCACTACCTCTACGGCGGCTTTTATCCCGTCGGCGGTGCCTCGGAGATCGCGAAAACCATTATCCCGGTTATTCAGCAGCCCGGCGGCGAGGTATTCACCTACGCCGACGTCACCGACATCCTGGTGGAGAAAGGCAAGGCAACCGGCGTGCGCATGGCCGATGGCGAGGAAATCCGCGCACCGCTGGTGATCAGCAACGCCGGTGTGATCAATACCTTCGAAAAACTGCTGCCAGCCGATGCGGCTGAAAAGATTGGCTACAAGAGCAAGCGCCGGCACATCATTCCCTCCATGCCCCATATCGGACTCTACATCGGCCTGAAAGGCACGCCGGAAGAGCTCGGCCTGCCCCGCACCAATTTCTGGATCTATCCCAGCGCCAATCACGACGACAACGTGCAACAGTTCCTGGATGACCCGGAAAACACCGAATTTCCGGTGGTGTATATCTCCTTTCCGGCGGCCAAGGATCCGGATTACCAGAACCGCTGGCCGGGCACCTCCACCATCGAGATTGTGGCACCGACCACCTGGGAGATGTTTGAACCCTGGCAGGACACCATCTGGGGCAAGCGGGGCGAAGACTACGAGGCCCTGAAGCAGAAAATCACCGACCAGTTGCTGGAAGTGATGTACGAGAAACTGCCCCAGCTTCGGGGCAAAGTGGAATACGTGGAAACCTCCACGCCACTCTCCACCGTCTGGTTCTGCCGCTATGGCCGGGGCGAGCTGTACGGTCTGGACCACAACCCCGAGCGCTTCGAACAGGACTGGCTGAAACCTAAAACCGACATTCCGGGACTGTACCTCACCGGTCAGGACATCCTCACGTGCGGTGTAGTGGGTGCCATGATCGGTGGGTTGGTCAGCACACTCGCCATTCAGGGCTGGCGCGGAGCCGGGTTGGCTAAGCGTATTTTCATGGGGTAATGACAGAGAAGATGACCGTGTCTGAAAACTTTCAGGGGGCTGAGCTCTCTCGCATTATCGAAATGGCCTGGGAAGATCGTACGCCTTTCGAGGCCATTGTGGAGCTTTACGGATTACCGGAGAAGGACGTCATTCGCCTGATGCGGCGGGAACTCAAACCAGCCAGTTTCCGACTCTGGCGAAAACGGGTAACAGGGCGAAGCACCAAACACCGTCAGTTGCGCCCCAAAGGTGTGAGCCGTGGCTATTGTCCGACCCAGTACAAGCACCGATAAACGCCTTGTCATTGGCATTGACGGCGACGCTGCGCGATCATGAGCACTCCTGCATCAAGCGAGTGAGGAACCGATGGCATTGTTCAACCAGAAAAACGCCCGCAAACAGCTGGACGCCGAAGCCAGCAAAGTCCATCGGGCGGATCTGGAAACCCTGCTGGACCGCCAGCGCAGCATTGAAGAGAAAGTAAAAGGCAGCGGCAAACTGGCCCGCTTCAGTGCCGACATCAAACTGATGTTTTCGATGATCCGCGACTACTGGTACGGCAACTACCGCAGCGTACCCTGGAAAACCATCGCCGCGGTGGCAGGTGCCCTGCTTTACGTCATGAACCCTCTGGACGTGATCCCGGATCTGATTCTGGGCCTCGGTTTTATAGACGACGCCGGCGTCGTCGCCCTCTGTCTGAAGCTGGTGGAGTCTGATCTTCACCGCTACGCTGCCTGGAAGGAACAACAGGAAGATCCGGAAAGAACACAACAGACGAATTGATTAAATTCTGATCTGAAGGTAATCTCACACCCCTTCAAAGCCTGTCCCAAACCAAATCTGGAGATACCGTGGATTTCGCCACTCTTATCGGTCTTGTTGGCGCAATTGTGCTCATTGCCTCGGCAGTTATTCTTGGCGTCTCCCCTTCTGTTTTTATCAATCCGCCCTCCCTTCTTATCGTTGTTGGCGGTACTTCGCTCGTCGTTCTGGCGAAATTCAGCTTTGCGCAGTTTTTCGGGGCCTTCAAAGCCGCCGCCAGGGCCTTCAAGTTCAAGTTGCCGGAAACTCAGGCCAGCATCGAAGAACTGGTCGAGATCGCCAACATTGCCAGGAAGGAAGGGGTTCTGGGACTGGAAGACCGTGAGGTCAGCAGCCCGTTTCTTGGCCAGGGCATTCAGATGCTGGTGGATGGACAGGACGGCAAGACCATCAAGGAGCTTCTGAGCAAGGAACGCCTGATGACCCTGGACCACAACCGGTCCGGGGCCAAGGTGTTCACTGCGATGGCCGATGTGGCACCGGCCATGGGGATGATCGGCACCCTGATCGGCCTGGTGCAGATGCTGTCGAACATGGAAGATCCGAAATCGATCGGACCGGCCATGGCGGTTGCCCTGCTGACCACCCTCTACGGCGCCATGATTGCCACCATGATCGCCACCCCGATTGCCGATAAGCTTTCTCTCCGGATGACGGAGGAAGCGCGCATGCAGTCCCTTTACATTGATGCACTGGTTGCTATCCAGGAAGGGACCAACCCCGCATCATTGAGCAGATGCTTTCAAGCTATCTGCCGCCCAAGGAACGTGAAAAAGTGGCGGAAGCAGAAGGCGCGTAACCATGGACGAGTTGCCAGAAGAGGAGAAACCGGGGATTCCGGCGTGGGTTGTAACCTTCGCTGATCTCATGTCCCTGCTGATGTGTTTCTTCGTCCTGCTGCTGTCCTTTTCGGAAATCGACGCCCAGAAATTCAAGCAGATCGCCGGGGAACTTTCCAAAGCTTTTGGTGTTCAGCGCGACGTGCCTGCGCTGGAAATTCCCAAGGGCACCAGCCCCATCTTCGACAAGTTTTCACCCGCACCGCCTGAGCCCACCGTGGTTAACGAAGTCAAACAGACCACCACGGAAGAAGATCCTGAACTCCAGACCCTGAAAAGTCCAACCGATATGGCCGTTGAAGCTGCTGTAGAGGAAGAGATGCAGGAAACCATGGACGAGATCCTGAAAGTCCTGGAACCTGCCATTGCCGATGGTCGCATCAACGTGAGCCAGGATCAGCGGCGTATCGTGATCCGGGTGGAAGAAAAAGGCTCCTTCCCCTCCGGCTCCGCTCAGCTGACCTGGGAGTTTGAAGGTCTGCTGCTGGACATGGCCGAGGTCATTGAGGGCATTCCCGGTGATCTGACCATTGAGGGGCACACCGACAACGTCCCCATCCGCACCGATCGTTTCTACAGCAACTGGGACCTGTCTGCTGCCCGCGCCGCCGCTGTGGCCAACGTCCTGGTAGCCCGGGACCAGGTTGAACCCACCCGCCTGTCCGTAACGGGCCTGGCGGATACCGAGCCCAGAGTCGAAAACACTTCTGCCGAGAACCGCGCCAGGAATCGGCGCGTGGAAATCATCATCGACCTCTCCGGCCCGATGCAGGAACAGGAGGTTCGCCTCCGGGAGCTGATTCAGTCCGAAACGGACGATGCAGAGTCAATCCTGGGTATTGAATCCGATAGCTCGACATCGAACGAAATCAGCTGGTAAACGCACTCTATTTTGGTGCGTCTGGCGCCATAACGCACAACGATAGTGCGATTTTCCTCTCGAATCCCCTTCTGCAACCCCTTCGATATCCCCCAACCGCCTTACCGCTCTTGAATTGCCTCGTTTTGGAACAGCTCTTGCTTCATCTGCACCTCAACAATGCACACCCCAACGTAAAACGGCCCGTCAGAGGCCGGACACACAACATCAGGAGCGAAAACCCGTGGACATCACGAGTGCAGTACACACCCTGACCGAGAGCGCCAACACGCTGTTCATCCTTATCGGCGCCATAATGGTGCTGGCCATGCATGCCGGCTTTGCCTTCCTGGAAGTCGGCACCGTCCGTCACAAGAACCAGGTGAATGCCCTGGTCAAGATCATGACTGACTTCGGCATCTCCGCCGTGGCCTATTTCTTCATCGGCTACTACATTGCCTACGGTAGCCATTTCATGAGCGGTGCCGCCGAGCTGACCGCTGCCAACGGCTATGATCTGGTGAAGTTTTTCTTCCTAATGACCTTCGCTGCCGCGATTCCCGCCATCGTCTCCGGCGGTATTGCCGAGCGTGCGAAGTTCTACCCGATGCTGATTGCCTCGGGCCTGATCGTTGCCTTTATCTATCCCTTCTTTGAGGGGCTGATCTGGAACGGCAACTATGGCTTCCAAAGCTGGCTGGAGAACCAATTTGGTGCATCCTTCCACGACTTCGCCGGCTCTGTTGTGGTGCATGCCGTGGGTGGCTGGATCGCCCTGGCGGCCGTCCTTGTTCTGGGTGCCCGAAACGGGCGCTACCGCAACGGCAAGGTAGTGGCCTTTGCCCCCTCCAACATTCCTTTCCTCGCCCTGGGCGCCTGGATCCTGACCGTTGGCTGGTTCGGCTTCAACGTGATGTCAGCCCAGACTCTGGACGGAATCAGCGGACTGGTTGCCGTCAACAGCCTGATGGCGATGGTGGGCGGTATCCTGGTGTCCATGCTGCTGGGCCGAAAAGACCCGGGTTTCATCCACAACGGCCCGCTGGCCGGCCTGGTGGCCGTGTGTGCCGGCTCTGACCTGATGCATCCGGTTGGCGCCCTGATCACCGGGGGTGTGGCCGGCGCCATCTTCGTATACCTGTTCGAATGGGCCCAGGCCAAGATCGAACGACTGGACGATGTGCTCGGTGTCTGGCCCCTGCACGGTGTCTGTGGTGTCTGGGGCGCGATTGCCTGCGGCATCTTTGGTCAGGAAGCGCTCGGTGGCCTGGGCGGGGTCAGCCTGATGTCGCAGATCATCGGTTCAGTGGCGGGCGTTGTAGTGGCCTTTGTCGGCGGCCTGATAGTTTATGGAGCAATCAACGCCATCTCTGGCCTGCGCCTCACCGAAGAGGAAGAGTTCAACGGGGCGGATCTGAGCATTCACCGCATTGGTGCAAACGCGGTCGAATAACCCGGTTCAGCCCCGGCTCACTCACCGTAGCCGGTCAGTTCCATGTAGCCAACGCCCCCCATGGCTGCCGGATACGGAAACCGGGCTCTCCCAGTACGGGTAGAGCCCACTATTCAGATAGTCTCCAGGAGGTGCCGACACCTCCAGGTTCACTCCGTAATCCTGCACCTCCAGACGCCATTGGCGTGGAAAACCCTCGGCATCAGGTCTGGTTGGGCGAAGGCGGAGCTGGTCGGGCTGAAGCGCTACCGGGTCACCCTTGTCGGGAATCCAGGTGCCGGCCCGAAAATCTCCATCGTCCTCCCGCAGCCGGAAGGCCATCAGTTTGTCACCAGTATCAAGGTGCAGGGCAAACCAGTCCCAGCCCTGCTGGCCGGCCTTGAGAAACTGACTGCTCCACTCGCGGTCGAACCAGCCCTGCCCTGACACCTCAAGAGTCTGGTCACCCAGGGTAACCGTGCCTTCTATCTGCAGGTCCACCAGGCTGAAGTACATGGAACCTTCGCCATCGGCGGACTTGGCGCTGAAACCATCATCGCCGTGTGCCACGGGGGCACCGTTGATGCTGAGGGAAAGGTCATAGGACCAGCTATCCGTCGACACCTGCAAACGCCATGAGTCATCGTCGGAAGCGCTCTCAAGCTGCCAGTCGTCCAGCCAGACAGCCAGAGGCTCTGCCCGCGCGCCGGCATGGCCGACGTCGCCGCGGGCCAACTTCTCCGCGAAGTAATGTCGGGTATCAAAGCTCACCGCGGCGTGAGCCATCCAGGCCGCCTCCAGGGGCCAGATGTTCGCCTCCGGCGGCTCAGCATTCGCCGGCCTTGGTGTAATCGCCTGGCGGAACTGGGTCCATTGCAGGCCCAGAGGCTCTCCATCTGCGGTCCTCAGGTTGGCAGTCAGGTACCACCACTCGATCCGGTGTTGCGGGTGGGGGCCGAAGTCGTCCGGAAAGCTCAGGCGATCACCCGCTCCGGGCTGGAGAAACGGCACGTCGGACTCCGGATCCGCAACCCCCGCCAGGCCAGCAAACCCGGCCTGTTGCCGCGATTCTGAACAACCGCCGAGGGCCAGCAGCAATAGCAACCAGAGACAGCGACTCATCGTTCACCTCCCGTCAGGGCGTTGGCGTTGCCGGGCAAGGAAGCCGGCGATCTGAGCTGACGACTCATCAACAAGGCGATACTGAGACCGATCAACAGGCTCAGCACACCGAGCTCAAACCAGAACCCCGGGTAGATTGCCATGGGCAGGGACCAGCCAAAGGCCAGGGGATTGATTCGATGAACCAGAACCCAGGTGAGCCAGATGCCCATGGGCAGGGCCAGCAGCGCAATAGCGCTGGTCAGGGCTACAGACAACCGGATCAGCTGCCCCGAGGCCCGCCGCCGTGACAGCCCCCACACCACGAGCAACCGGAAGTACCAGGCCCGGGTGGAGAAAAACACCCAGCCCATCATCAGCAGGGCGATGGCCGCCAGTATCAGGGTCAGGGTGGTCATGGCCCGGGTCAGCAGAAAGGTCTGGTCGAAAATGGCGGAAGCCAGATCCTCAATGGCCCGGTTATCCCGGACGGTCAGCTCCTCTACCCGCCATATCTCTTTTAACTGGCGGGTGACGGTCTCCATCGTGAGATCCCCGGGTGAGATCGACAGGCTCTGGAAGCTGGGAATAAAATCCGGTGGCAACACAGAGGTATTCAACAGAATTTCACCGGCCGGACGGCCATAGTCGGGGTAGATTCCCAGCACCGGCAGCTCGAACACCTGGCTTCCGAGTTCCACTGTCAGGCTCTGGCCGGTGGTCACGCCCTGTCTGCGAGCAAGCTGTTCATTCACCATCACCCCGTCTCCCTGTTGAAGGCTCTGCCAGGGCCGGGCCGTTGATTCAAACAGCTGCCATCCGGTTACCAGCGGACCAATGGGGCCCAGGGCAAAGACATCGACCTTCGTGCCTGCCTCATTGCTGCCTCCCGGGAGCGTTGCCCGACCCCGCACCACCCGATGCCAGAGTCCGGAAGCCGCCAGTTCCGGCTGTTCCGACAGCCAGTCCATGGCGGGCGCCAGATCCACTGACTGGGGCACTTCAATGTAAAAATCCGCCTCGAGCCTTTGCGCCAGCCACCGATCAAAGGTGCTTTCGAAGGTGGTCACCAGGGCCTGCACCGCCAGCACCATGGCCATGGCGAACTGCAAAGCTACCAATGGCAGGGCCAGACGCCGGGACAGAACTGACAGTTCCCGGTGGCGCCAGCGTGATAGCGGGTCTTTGTCGCTCCCGGCCCGCCAGTCTGCGAGCCGGGAAATGAGCATTGGCGCCAGGGTGCCAGCAGCAACGAACACTACCGCCACGGCGACGAAAAGCCAGATCAGTGTGGATACCCAGACCGATATGGCAATACCGCCCATAAGGATCAGAGCCAGCAACAATCCGTATCGTTGGCCATCACCGGGCAGACGCCGCGCCAGAGGCCGACGGAAATCAGCCAGGCAGGCCACCAGAACCACCGCCAGCATGGTCGCAAGCGGCATCAGCCAGCCACCGTCCTGACCCGCGTACAGGGGCTGATCAAACAGCCCCTCAAGCGCTCGCCCGAAACCAGTACCCAAACCGGTGGCCAGCCATCGGCCAAGCCAGATCCCGGGCAGAATACACACCAGCGACAGCAGCATGATCTCCAGGACCAGCAGGCGGTCGATGCGCCCCCGGGAAACGCCAAACCGGTGCAGCAGGGCGAAACTGTCCCGGCGCTGGGCCATCCCGAGCAGATACACGCTGCGCACCAGCAAGGCGGTGATCAGCAGGACCAGGACACCCAGGGCATCCAGATTGAGCAGGAAGCTGTCGCCCAGCTCACCGGTATCCGGGCCAACGCGGAACGGCGCCAAGCGGTACGCAGAGGGAAGATCCCTGGCACTGTGTGCATCCGACATCAGCAATGACAGCTGGCCTGTCTGCCCTTTGGCAAGTTCGGCCGCTTCACTGATATCAACAAAGGGACGACCCTCCAGCTCACCCCGCCAGGGTGTCTCTTCGCTGTCGGGATTCTCGAAGCATCCGGCCGCCAGCGGGTCGACACCCACCACACGACCGCCGTCCGACGAAGATACTTCCAGCCAGGGCATCACGCACAGGCCCTGGCGCCGGAGCTCGACAAAATCCTCCACCGTGACCCGCTCGCCATCTATGCGTTCCACCTGCTGGCGCTCGGCCACTGCCGACTCACTCTGGTCGAGACTGGCCCGGGCCTGACTGGTCAGGTGATGAACGCCGGTCCAGAGCATGGTGGCCAGTACGATCATCGTCGCCAGCGCCAGCAGCTGGAGCGGATGTCGGCGATAATGGCTGAAAAGGGCGGCCAGAAGGGTCATAGCGGGCTCAGTTTTCGGGCAGATGCCCGAGATCCAGGTGCTGGCTGCAGCGGGTCGCCAGTTCGGGGTCGTGGGTAGCGAGGATCAGACCACAGCCATGGCGGGCCTGCAGCTCGAACAGTTGCCCGATCACCGCCTCGGCGGTATGCCGGTCCAGGCTCCCGGTTGGTTCATCGGCAAGGATCAGCGCCGGCTTCATGGCAAACACCATGGCCAGTGCCGCGCGCTGGCGCTGGCCGCCGGAGACCTGATCCGGGAAACGGTCTGCGAGCTCGCCAATGCTCAGCCGTTCCAGCCAGTCCTGACAGTCCTGACAGTCGTCATCATCATGGCCCGCCAGCCGGGCCCGCAAGCGAACATTGTCCAGCAGCGACAGGGCGGGCATCAGGTTGGCCTCCTGAAACACCACGCCAATCTGCTGTCGACGAAGATTGCCCCAGCGGGCTTCAACCTTGTTCCCGGCCTGAGGGTCCCGACTGTCGAACGTCTCACCAAGCACCTGGAGCCTCCCCGAGTCAGGGTGTTCCAGGCCACAGAGAATGTTCAGCAGGGTGCTCTTGCCGGATCCCGACCGACCGGTCAGGGCCAGCGACTCGCCCCGCTCCAGATGCAGGGAGAGATCCGTGAGCACCGGCACCGGCTCGTTGCCGCTGCGGAACTGCTTGTTCAGGCCACGGGCCGAAAGCAAAGAATCCACCATCTGTTTCCTGTCTGATTGGTTGGGCCCCTGACTCGGAGCGCCCCCGTCAGTCAGGGGCTCCGATGGGCTCGGCAAAGGAATCATGCCGGCGAGCGCGCCACTCGCGGAACTGCTCCAGCCAGGACAGCAGCGCCGGTATCACCAGCAACACCAGCAGGGTCGATAGCCCAAGACCAAAGGCAATTGAGGTGGCCATGGGAATCAGGAACTGAGCCTGCAAGGACGTCTCGAACATCAGAGGCAGCAGACCACCGATGGTCGTCAGGGAGGTCAACATGACCGCCCGCACCCGCTGCACCGCCGCTTCATTGAGCGCATCGGTGATACCCAGTCCTTTTTTCCGCTGTTGGTTATAGAAAGCTACGAGGATGATGGCGTTATTGACCACAATCCCGGACAGACCGAACAGGCCAAACAACGACAGTATGGTCAGCTGCAGGCCCATCAGCCAGTGGCCCAGCAACGCGCCCACCAGGGCAAAGGGAATAATGGCCATAACGATGAGTGGCAGGCTCCAGGAAGCGAACACCCAGGCCAGCACTACGTACATGAGCGCCAGCCCGATGACCAGGCCAGTCTGCATATCACCCAGCGTCTCCCGTTGGTCGGCGGACCGGCCCTCGAAGCTGTAACGCACATTGTATCGACTGGCAATATCCGGCAGAGCCTCGGCCTCAAGACTGGTCAGGATCTGGTCGGTGGTACTGACCCGTGTGTTAAGCCCCGACGTTACCTCCACAGCCAGCCGGCCCTCGGCGTGCCGCAAGGCCTGGAAACCCTGGCGATGGTCCAGGTTCATCACCTGGGTTAGCGGTACGAAACGCCCGTCGGGTACCCGGACCGTCATTCTGGAGAGGGTGGATAGCCGTTCCCGCTGTTCCCGGGGCAACTGGACCCGAACTTCGACTTCGTCGCGGCCGTCCTGGTAGATCTGGGCAATCCGGCCATCAAAAGCGGCCCGCAGCTGACGCCCCAGATCTGAGGTGGTCAGTCCCAGAGCCTCGCCATAGGGGCTGACCTGGTAAATCAGCTGTTCCCGGCCCCAGGGCATGTCGTCTTCCACATCCAGCACGCCGGGCAGTGTGGAAAGCGCCTGGCTCAGCTCATCGGCTGCCTGCTTGAGGCGTTCGGCGTCCTCACCGGTCAGCCGCACGTTGACATCCCGGCCCGGGGGGCCGGCCTGACGCTCGGAAATCGTCAGGTTGTCCAGGCCGGCCGGCGTCTCCAGACGGCTGCGCCACTCGGTGATGAATTCCGGGTTGCGGACCGAGCGACGGTCTGACGGCACCAGTTCAATCATCATCGAACCCAGCTCGTCGCCACTGCGGGAGCTGCCTTCCGCGCCCTGGGTCGCGCCCCGAGTGGTGACGGCATGGAGAATAAAGTCGCCGCCCAGAGCCTCTTCAGTCTCATTGAGCGTTTGCTGCATCTGGCTCAGGAAATCATTCACCGTGCCACGGTCGGTACCGGCCACAAAGCTGGCATTGGCGTAGAACACCGAAGGCTCCGGTGTCGGGAAAAAGTTGAACCCGAGCCGGCCACCGGCCAGCAGACCAACCGTTACAATAGCCAGAGCCACCGCGCTCGCCACCGTGGCGCCCCGGTGTTCCAGGCTGTAACGGGAGAACCGGCGAAACCGGCCTTCCCGGAAACGGTCGAAACGCTGTTCGAAGCCTCGTCGGAAGCGCTCTACCGGGCCCGGCCTTTTCGGCTCCGGTTCAGCCTCCCCCACTTTTTTCTTGCGCCGGGGCACAAAGGCATGGCGAAGGTGCGCCGGCAGCACGATAAAACACTCGAGCAGGGAAGCGACCAGTACACAGATCATCACCAGCGGTATATCGCCCAGAATATTGCCGATGACACCCCCCACCACCAGCAGCGGCATGAAGGCGGCCACGGTGGTCAGGGATGAGGCCAGCACCGGCCAGACCATGCGTTTGGCCGCCCCCTCCGAGGCGTAAATTGATTCCTCGCCCATGCGGGCGTGGGCGTCGGCATCCTCGCCCACCACAATGGCATCGTCGACGATCACCCCCAGCGCCATGATCAGGGCAAACAGGGAAATCATGTTGATCGAGCCACCGATCAGCCAGAGCACGCCCATGGCGGCCAGAAAAGCCGTCGGAATACCAATGGCCACCCACATGGCCACCCGGCCGGGGAGAAACAGGTAAAGCAGGCAGACCACCAGTACCAGACCACCCAGGCCATTGTTCACCAGCAGTGAGATACGGTCATCCAGCAGCTGCCAGGTCTCGTCGTAGACCTCCAGCTTCACCGTCGGGGGCAGGACCGGCCGGGTGTCCGCCAGCCAGGTCTCCAGTACCTTCGCCGCAGCCAGCGAATTGCCGTTCTCGGACCGCTGCAGCTGCAGCTCTACCGCGGGCTTGCCGTCCTTTTCCAGGGTTAGCTGGCTCTCGCGAGCCTCCTGCCGGATGATCGCCACATCGCCCAGGTTCAGCTGAATCCGCTCACCACTGAGCACCGGAACGCTCTCGAATTCCTGGGGGCTGCGCCTTTGCTCCACGGCCCGAAGCTCCCGGGTGGCATCCTGCTGGGCCATCATGCCCGCAGGCAGATCCCGTGAGATAGCAGCCACGCGCTCGGCAATCTGATCCAGCGACAGCCCCAGTGTCTCCAGCCGTTCAACCGGCACATCAATGCTGATCTGCTGCTCCGGCAGGCCACGAATCGATACCCGGTCGATACCGCGCTGAAGCAATTCATCCTCAAACCGGTAAGCCAGCTGTCGCAGCTCGCTTCGATCCACATCACCAAACACCAGCAAGCGTGCTACCGGCTCGTAGCGTTCTATCCGGGTTACCTGGGGTTCTTCCGCCTCGGCGGGGAAGTTGGTGAACTCGTCCACCTGCTGGCGAACGTCATCCAGGGCCTGAATCGGGTTGGTGCCCTCCTCGAATTCGAGCGTTATGGAGGACACACTCTGGGCCGACGTGGAGGTCATTTTCTTCAGGCCATCCACGCTCCGCAGACGCTGTTCCAGTGGGTTGGTAATGCCCTGCTCCACATCTTCCGCGGAAGCACCGCTCCAGACCACCCGAACGCTGACTACATCCAGGGCGAAGGTGGGGAAGAACTGGATGTTCATCCGGGTCAGGGCCAGCACGCCACCGAGCAGCATCACCAGCATCACCAGATTGGCGGCAACCCGGTGATGAACGAAAAAACCGATGACACCCTTTTTGCGACTCATTGCTCCGCTGCTCCGGAATCCGCCACATCGACCTTGAGGCCGGTGACTGCATTGGGCAGATGAGTGGTGATCAGTTGCGCGCCTGACACCAGGGCTTCGCCGGATACCAGCAGGCGGCGCTCGCCGTTGCTGCCCCGCGCTTCGCCAATACGCTCAATTGTCGCCCGCTGCATACGGCCCTCCGCTGACACCAGATAAATGCTGTCAGCGCCATAAAGGGCACTGAAGGGAATGGAAACGGCATTGCTGCGCGCAGCCCGCTCAAGCGTTACCGGCATCAGACCGCCAGGGCGGATCCCCCTGGGGTTTCCTTCCAGCTCAAGAATCGCTTCGGTTCCTGACGGATCGCTGGTCCCGGCAAAGCGGGCCAGCCGGAACCGGTGCTGATCACCAGCACTGGTCGCCGTGAGGACCTCGCCCCGCTCCAGGGCATCCAGAAGCTCGCCCCGGAACATCTCCGGCACCCTGGCCCTGAGTTCAAGACCATCAACGGGGTAAAGCGACAGCAGGGGTTGATTGCGGCTGACCTGATCACCTTCGGCCACCTGAATGTCGGTAACGATGCCATCGAAGGGAGCGGTCATGCGGGCCCGTTCGGCATCCCGTTGGGTGCTGAGCAGATTCGCCTCCGCCTGGGCCAGTTTCGCCTCGAGGCTCTGAAGCCGCGCCGGATGCTCTTCGATCGCCCGTTGCCGGGTATTGACCGTCAACTCGGCCCTGGCAGCAGCGTCCGTGGCCGCTTCCAGTGCCTCACGGGAGGCCAGATTGCGACTCACCAGTGACCGGGTGCGCTCAAGCTGCCTGCGGGCGTTATCCAGAATGGCCCGCTCACTGGCCAGAGCTGTCTGGTCGTTCCGGTAACGCACCTGTTCGGATCGAATCTGGGCCTCCAGGTCTTTTACCTGGGCCTCGGCCTGGGCCAGCGCTGGCTGGATGTCCGCATCATCAAGCGCCACCAGGAGGTCGCCCTCACTAACCCGCTCACCTTCGCTCACCGGCCGGGCACCGATACGGCCGGCCAGGGTTGCCGTCACCGCCAGCTGCTCGGGCGCCAGTACTTCGCCATACAGGGGCAATACCGGCGTGTGAGTGCCCGTCTCAATCTCCTGAACCTGAACGCGCCAACTACGCTCGGTGGCACTGACCTCTGCAGGCTCCGGGCGGGTCATCTTGAGAATCATGAAACCGGCGATACCGACGGCGAGAATCAATACGGGAATGAGTCGTTTGGACATTACTTGCAGGCCAGCTAAGGTAAATAAAGCCCTTCGGGCTGTTCGGTTCAGACTACTATACAATCAAGGCTCGTTTTCGGATCGGGCATCCCCCAGAACTGCGGCAATTTTACGCGGCTTGCCCCCAGTCATGGCAACGGAGAGCATCCTTCTTGGCAGCAGAACATCATGTCAATCTCCTTAACGCAACGCTCATCAACGGGCTGATCGTTGCAATCGTGGTTTTGATCCACCACGAAGTGTTGATCCACCTGAGCGGAATCCTGTCGAGAATGCGCCAGAGCCACCGCTTCCGCCTGATCGCCGCCGTTTTCGGTGTTCTTGCCGCCCACACCTTGCAGGTATGGATCTTTGCCAGTGCCTTCTATTTCATGCATCACGCCGAGGGCTGGGGCCAGCTGGCCGGCAATTTCAGCGGCAGTATCCTGGACTGCGTCTACTTTTCTTTCACCACCTTCACCACCCTCGGCTACGGCGATATCGAAGCTTTCGGTATCCTGCGCTTCCTCACCGGTATAGAAGCACTGGCCGGGCTGGTGCTGATCACCTGGAGCGCTTCGTTCCTGTTTGTGGAAATGCAGCGTTACTGGCCGACTCGTTAAGGAAACCCTACCCCCCTAGACTTTAGTCGAAGATCGACGGCTACTTTGCGTGAATTCTGATCTAATACCTGAATCTCTCAGAATGTGCATTGTCTTTGTACATATCGATTCAGCGCTCCGGATACCCAGACCAGACCCATGGAAAGCTATAGGGAATCACAGAAGCACCTTGCCCGTCCGTACCGCAAAGCCGTGCTGAAGACGCTGCTGATCCTCACCGCCATCAGCGGTCTGCTGTTTTTCACGCTCAACATCCAGAGAGAAAATTATCCCCTGGCCTTCGCCGAGCTGGGCATGGCGTGCTACTCGGTTTTTATTTTCTGGGCCATCGGCAACACCAAACACCTTGAGCGCTGGATTCTGGCGTTCATCCTGCCCTTCTGCCTCACCATGATGTTCGCCCTCACATCACCCCGGGCCACAACAACCGTTTTCGCCTGGGTTCTGTTGATCCCCATACTTTCTCATCTCCTGATGGGTCGACGGTTGGGCCTTCTGGTATCCGCTGTATTCATGGGTACAGCGGCCGCGATTTTCTTCTTCAAATACCACGATGCTCCAGAGATGATGCAGCCTCTCCCTATTGCCAATATGGGGTTGATGTCCCTGACCATTCTCGCGTTCTCCCATATTTACGAGATCACCCGGGAGCAATCCGAATCACGCCTGCTGAAAATGGCCCAGACCGATGCACTGACCGGCCTCGCCAACCGGGCACGCCTGAGCGACGTTTTCGAACAGGAGCGCAAACGCAGCCTCCGCAACGGAACCCCGCTTTCCATGCTGGTGCTGGATCTCGACCACTTCAAACAGGTCAATGATCAGCATGGTCATGAGGCCGGCGACCTTGCGCTCCGGCATGTCGCCAGCACACTCCGGGCTTCGCTGAGAGCGACCGATCTTGCCACCCGGCTGGGTGGCGAGGAGTTCGCCATTCTGCTCACCAACACCACTGCAGACCAGGCCCATAGAGTGGCAGACAAGATCCGGAATGCGATTGAGTCAAACCCCGTTCCTCATCAGGACCAATCCATCGGGCTCACCATCAGCGGCGGCATTGCCCAGTTTGGTCCGGACGGCGCAGACCTGCGCAGCCTGATCGGCCGGGCGGACCAGTACCTGTACCATGCCAAGGATTCGGGCCGTAACCGGATCATCAGTTCCGACGGCGCTCTAACCCCCTGCCAGGCGTAACCACCTCGTTCAAACCCACTTGCAACGCGCCAGCGTGTAGTAAAGCAGAGGCACGACCACTACGGTCAGCAAGGTGGACATGGCCAGGCCAAATACCAGCGATATCGCCAGGCCGTTAAAAATCGGATCGTTCAGAATGAAGTAAGCACCCACCATCGCCGAAATGGCCGTCAGGGCGATGGGTTTGATACGTACCGCCCCCGCCAGGACCACCGCCTCGTCCAGTTCCACACCCTCCTCGATCAGCTGCCGGATAAACACCACCAGCAGGATGGAGTTGCGCACGATGATGCCGGCCAGGGCAATCATGCCGATCATGCTGGTGGCGGTGAATTCACGCCCCAAAAGAGCATGACCGGGCATGATACCGATCAGTGTCAGCGGGATGGGCGCCATGATCACCAGGGGCAGAATATAGGACCGGAACTGCGCCACCAGCAGCACAAAGATCATGAATATGCCCACGCTGTAGGCGGCCCCCATATCCCGGAAGGTTTCGTAGGTGATCTGCCATTCGCCGTCCCATTTCAGGGTGCCTTTTTCCGGCAATGGAGGCTGATCAATGAAATACTGCTCCGGCGCCCCCTCTTGTTGGTTCAGACGCTCAACCATGGCAAACATGCCATACAGCGGTGAATCAATCTCGCCCGCCATGTCTGCGGTAACGTAAGTCACCGGCAAAAGATCCTTGTGGTAGATCGCGCCCATCCAGTCGGCGTCACGAACCTCGGCAATGCTGGCCAATGGAACCAGCGCACCCTCGCGACTGCGCACGTTCAGTGACAACAAAACCGAGGGCTGGGCCTTGTCGCCTTCGCTCAGAATTACCCGGATCGGAACCGGGTACTTGGCATGATCGTCATGCAGGAAGCTGACATTGGTTCCGCCCAGGGCCGTCTGAAGGGCAGCAACCACCTGGGCCTGGGACACGCCCAGCCGTGCTGCCCGATCCCTGTCCACTACCACTTCCCATTGCCGCGTGGGCGACTCCAGCGTGGTATCGATATCCACCAGGCCATCCACTTTGGTCATGCCCTCGGCCACCTGCCGGGCCAGTGCCGCCCGGCGGGCTTCATCCACCGCATAGATCTCCGCCACGACCGGTGAAAGCACCGGCGGCCCTGGTGGCACCTCGACAATCTTCACGCTGGCTCCGTACCGCTCACCGATCTCGGTCAACGGATCCCGAAGGGACTGGGCAATATCATGGGACTGCCGGTTCCGATTCTCCTCATGAATAAGGTTTACCTGGATATCGCCGTGATAGGGCTCGCCACGCAGGTAATACTGCCGCACCAGTCCGTTAAAATTGATCGGCGAGGCGGTGCCGGCGTAGGTCTGCCAGTTGGCCACTTCGTCCACCGTCTCCAGATAGCTGCCCATTTCCATCAGCACCCGCTGGGTCTGCTCCATGGGCGTGCGCTCGGGCATATCCACCACCACCTGCAGCTCGGACTTGTTGTCAAACGGCAGCATTTTCAGGATCACCGCCTGGAATACCGGCAGCGAAGTAGCAGCCAGGGTCAGCCCCACCACGCCCAGTGCCAGCAAACGACGCCGCCAGGGATGATCGCCCAGGAACGGACCGAGCACAGTCCGGAAAATTCGCAGGGACAAGGGGCTAACGCCATCAGCGGAGCTGGAAGCCTCCTCGGCTTCGGCGGCCTGCTCCCCCTTCTTGTGTTTGAGGAGCCTGAAGGCCAGCCAGGGCGCGACCACAAAGGCGACAATCTGTGACAGCACCATACCGGCCGAGGCGTTGATCGGAATTGGACTCATGTAGGGGCCCATCAGGCCACTGACAAAAGCCATCGGAATCAGCGCTGCCATGATGGTCAGGCTGGCCATGATGGTGGGTGTGCCCACCTCGTCCACGGCAACGGGAATAATGTCCTTCACCGCCCGCCGGGAGTTCTGGATCCGCCGGTTGATGTTCTCGGTGATCACGATGCCATCGTCCACCAGAATACCGATGGAGAAGATCAGCGCAAACAGGGAGACGCGGTTCAGGGTGAAACCCCAGGCCCAGGAAAACACCAGGGTCAGCAGCAGAGTAATCAGAACCGCAATACCCACAATCAGGGCCTGACGCCAGCCCATGGCCGCCAGTACCAGCAGCACAACGCACAGGGTGGCGGAGATCAGATCGGTGATCAGTTTGCGGGCTTTCTGGGAGGCGGTTACGCCATAGTCCCGGGTAACCAGCACTTCCACGGATTCCGGCAAGGCCCGGTTGCGCAACTGCGACAGGCGCTCTTCAATAGCAGTGGTGATATTGATGGCGTTCTCGCCCGGCTTCTTGGCGATGGCCAGGGTGACGGCCGGGTAGACCTGACCGGGCTGGCCGGCCTTGCCACTCTCATGGGCCGGTCCGAATCCGGTCATCACACTCTGGTCTGCCACGGTGCCACCCCGGCTGACGTCCGCTACGTCTTCCAGGTACACGGCAGCGCCATTGTGCATGCCCACCACCAGGCGCCGGACATCCTCCACCGTTTCCAGAAGCGTTCCGGCCTGGACCGGTATCGACAGGTTGTCCCGGGTAATCCGGGCCTCCTGGCTGCTGGTGTTGGCCGCGGCCAAGGCGTTACGAATATCCTCGATGGTCAGGTTGAAGCCAGCCAGCAACGCCGGATCGAAACGGATATCCACGCGATCCGGAATGCCGCCGGTGGTATAGACATCCCGGGTGCCGGGAACCCGCTTCAGGGCAACTTCCAGCATGTGCGCCAGGCGGGTCAGTTCCTCACCCGTGTGGCCGTTGACCGGATCGTAGAGGGTCAGGGTCATCACCGGAACATCATCGATGCCCTTGGGTTTGATCACCGGCTGGGTCGCACCCAGATTGGCCGGCAGCCAGTCCTGGTTCGAGTACACCTGGTTATAGAGCCGCACCAGGGCTTCCTGACGTGGAATGCCCACCTCGAACTGCACCGTAATCACCGCCTGGCCCTGGCGAGACACCGAGTAGACGTGTTCCACGCCCTGGATCTCGCTCATCACCTGTTCGGCTGGGGTTGCTATTGCGCTTTCCACCTCACGGGTGCTGGCGCCGGGAAACGCCACCATGATATCGGCCATGGTGACGTCAATCTGGGGCTCTTCCTCTTTGGGCGTAACCACCACGGCCAACACGCCCAGAATGATCGCCAGAATGGCCAGCAACGGGGTGAGGTGGTTGTTCTGAAAAACCCGGGCGATGGCCCCGGATGGGCCAACGGGCGGTAAATCACGGCTCACGGATTCGACTCCTCGACCGTGTCTTCAACCGGATTCAAACGATCGCTGCCCACCAGTTCGGAGGGGTTCGTGACCACGCGCTCGCCTTCACTCAGGCCGGCCAGGATCTCGAGCCTGCCGTTATCCCGCACCCCCGTGCGCACCTGGCGTAGCCGGGGCTGATCCTGCTCGTCCAGCACAAACACGGCCCTGAGCTCGCTGCGTTGAATCAGGCTGCTGGCCGGAACCCACAGGGCCTCGCGGCTGGCAACCGGCACGCTGACTTTCACCAGCATGCCGGGAAACAGGGAGCCGTTGGGCTCACTCAGGCGCATCCGCAGACGAAACGTGTGGGTTTGCGGATTTGCATAGGGGTAGAAGGTCATCTCACCGGTTTCCAGCACCCGGCCATCGGCCAGGGTGACCTGGGCCTGACGCTCCGTCCGGGCCAGTTCGGCATATTTCTGAGGAAGGTCGACCACAACCCGAAGCTGCTCCAGAGAGAGCCCACTAAGCAGAGGCTGGCCGGGGTTGACGGATTCGCCAACCTCGACATGGCGCTCGGTGAGAATGCCACCGTAAGGAGCCAGCACGCGGGTATAGGAGAGTTGTTCCTGTGCCTCGGAAACCGCACCTTTGGCTCGCTCCACCCTTGCTTGGGCGGCGGCGAGGTTGTTACGGGCCTGATCAAGCTCTTGCCGGGACACAAGGCCCCGTTCGTGAACGGCTTCAATACGCTCAAACCGCTGCCTCGCGTCTGCCAATGCGGCTTCAGCCTCTTCCAACCCGGCCTGAGCCTGACGCAAACGGGATCGCTGCTCGCTGTCCTCCAGCTGGACAATCAGATCGCCGGCCGCCACGGAATCATCCACATCGTAGGGCAGGCTCTGGACCGTGCCACTGGTCTGGGCCGAGACGGTACTCTGCTGTATGGCTTCGATGACGCCATCGAGGTGCACGGTCTCGTGCAGCTCGCTGCGCTCGACGACCGCTGTCGTCGCCGGTCGGGAAGGCGACGCCTGCTGTCCGAGCGCCGCCTGGGCCAGCAGGCCGAGAGTTACAAGCAATCCTGCGGCAGCCATTCGCCCCATGAGGCACCTCCGGAAAATTCTGGTTATTACCTAATAACAAAAGATTATCAGAATCTGCACCCGGAAAACACGGAAGGAACAGCTAGCCGGCCGATACGCGGGTGCCCGCCGAGCCGTCAAGGATGGCCACGGCATCCTGCAGCCGGCCAATGCCACTGATCCCGCCGGCCTGGGCAAAATCGCAGGCGGCCTGCAGTTTCGGGCCCATGGAGCCGGCCGGCATCTCCAGTGCCCGTGCCTCGGCCACGGTCAGTTCGGAAAGCGGCGTCGACTGGTCGGTGCCGAAATCCCGGTAGACCGCATCCACATCGGTAAGCAAGAGCAGCGCGTCCGCTCTCAGTTGGCTGGCCAACAATGCACTGGCGGCGTCCTTGTCGATGACGGCTTCAATGCCCACCATGCTGCCGTCTTCGCGACGCAGCACCGGTATTCCGCCACCACCGGCACACACCACAACCACGCCCTGGTCGAGCAATAACTTCAGTACGCGCATGTCCGGTATTTCCAATGGTTTCGGGGAGGGCACCACCCGGCGCCATTTGTCACCGTCCGGCGCAATACTCCAGCCTGCGCCGGCTGCCCGGCGCTCAGCCTCTTCGCGGTCATAGACGGGCCCCACAAACTTGGTCGGTTTTTCGAAAGCAGGATCGCTGGGGTCGACTACGACTTGTGTCAGCAGCGTCGCGACCGGCCGGTCATGGCCGAGAGCATTTTCCAGTTCCTGCTCGATCATATACCCGATCATGCCCTCGGTTTCCGCGCCCAGGACATCCAGCGGGTAGGCCTCATCCGGCTTGTAGGACGCGCCCTGCAAGGCCAGCAGCCCCACCTGGGGCCCGTTGCCATGAGTGACAACCAGATCGTGACCTGCCCGGACAATGCCTGCCAGCGAAAGCGCCGCGGTTGTAACGTTTTTGCGTTGGACCTCTGCCGTCAGCGGTTCTCCGCGTTTCAGGAGGGCGTTACCCCCCAAAGCTGCCACAACCAGCATGTCAGCCTCCCAGCGTCGCCACTAGGACGGCCTTGATGGTGTGCATCCGGTTCTCGGCCTGGTCAAACACGATGGACGCAGGGCTTTCGAACACCTCGTCAGTCACTTCCATGGCGTCAATGCCATGAATCTCCTGAATCTCTTTGCCAACCACCGTCTCAGTATTGTGGAAGGCCGGGAGACAGTGCATGAACCGCACCCTGGGATTGCCGGTTTTGGCCATCAGGGCGGCGTTGACCTGGTACGGCATCAGCAATTTGATACGCTCGGCCCACTTTTCTTTTGGCTCACCCATCGACACCCAGACATCGGTATACACGAAATCGACACCCGCTACGGCGGCATCAACGTCGTCAGTAATGGTGATGCGGGCTCCGGTTTCAGCCGCCAGCGCGCGGGCCTCGTCCTGCACGGCCTGATTCGGCCAGCAGGCCTGCGGCGCGCACAAGCGCACGTCCATACCCATCTTGGCACCGCCGATCAGCAGGCTATCGCCCATGTTGTTGGCCGCATCCCCAATGAAGACATAGGCCACTTCCCGCAGCGGCTTTTCCACATGCTCCTGCATGGTCAGGAAGTCCGCCAGGATCTGGGTGGGGTGAAATTCGTTGGTAAGTCCGTTGTAGACCGGCACACCGGCATACTGCGCCAGTTCTTCCACAACCGATTGTCCGAAGCCCCGGTACTCGATGGCATCGTAAACCCGGCCGAGAACCCGCGCCGTGTCTTTCACCGATTCCTTGTGGCCGATGTGAGTACCGGTCGGCCCGAGGTAGGTGACCCGCGCCCCCTGGTCGAACGCGGCAACTTCGAACCCGACCCGGGTACGCGTGGAGTTTTTCTCGAAGATCAGGGCAATGTCCTTGCCCTCGAGTTTCGGCACTTCCGTGCCTGCGTACTTGGCGGTTTTCAGATCCGCAGACAGCTTCAGCAGAAAACCGATTTCCCTCGGCGTGAAATCCCGAAGCGTCAGGAAGTGCCGGTTCTTGAGATTGAATGCCATAACGTTTCTCCCTGGCTGTCAGATAGCGTCGCGGATGGTTGGGCAACTCATGCACCGACCGCCGCCCCGACCCCGGCCCAGCTCGGCACCGGGTATTGCCAGAACCTCGATACCCGCGGCCGAAAGCGCCGCGTTGGTATCGTCGTTGCGGTCGTAGCCGACAACCACGCCAGGGCTCAGGGCCAGCACATTGTTGCCGTCGTTCCATTGTTCCCGCTCACGCTCTTCCGGCGTGTCGCCACCCGTTGCAACGACTTCCAGGGCCGGGTAGCCGAGAATCTCCGCGACCACCTCGAACAGATGCCGGGAATCCTGATTGAAGGACAGCGTTTTGCCCCCCTCACCGGGGCGCAGGTCGTAGCAGATCACGGCATCGGCCACCTCCTTGAAGGCAGTAACCACGTTGCCACCACAGAAGGTAAACACTGTATCCAGGTGCATGGCTGAACGGGTTTTGGGCAGCTGACAGGCAATCACCCGATCCACCATGCCGCCATCAAACAGGGCTTTTGACAGCTGGCCGATGGCCTGGGGCGATGATCGTTCGCCCATGCCAACCAGCACCGTCCTGTTCCCCAGCGGCATGACATCCCCACCCTCCAGGGTGGCCAGGCCATGATCTTCCAGTGGGTCGCCCCAGTGCACGTTCACCTTGCCGGCAAATTTCGGGTGGAATCTGTAGATGGCGGCCATAAGCAGAGTTTCCGGCTTGCGGGCAGCCCAGTACATGGGGTTGAGGGTGACCCCACCATACACCCAGGCGCTGTTGTCCCGGGTGAACAGGAAGTTGGGCAGAGGGGGCAACACGAACCCGAAACGTCCCAGATGGTTACCGAACAGGCCAACCGGATCGAAGGGCAGATCCCCCACCTCCAGGCCACCAATCAGGAATTCGGCGAGTGCCTTTTCGGGCAGCTCGTCCATCCAGGCCCGCAGATCCGACACCATGCCCACGCCGATGTGGTTCCAGTTGATCCGGTGGTCGAGAATCCAGGCCCGGCCTTCCGGAATCGTCAGCGTTTCCGCCAGCAACTCGTTAACATCGAGCACCTCCACGCCCCGACCACGCATCACGCTGGCAAACACGTCGTGATCTTTCTGGGCCTGCTTGACCCAGAAGACATCATCGAACAACAGGGCATCGCAGTTGGACGGGGTCAACCGCCGGTGCGCCAGCCCCGGCCGGCAGATGATGACCTGGCGCAGGGTCCCGGTTTCCGAGTGCACTCCAAGTGTTTGTTCAGCCATGACAAAACTCCTTTTGTCGAATGCTCACAGTATGGCGCCCAGGCTTATGACCAGGGTGATAAACACGGTCAGAATAAGCAGCAAAGGCCAGATAAACGCGAGCCAGCGATCGTAGGACACCCGCCCGATGGCAAGCCCGCCAACCACAACCGCAAAGGTGGGATTGATCAGGTTCACCAAACCGTTGGCGGACTGGTAGGCGGTCACCACCAGGTCCCGCCCGACGTTAGCAAAGTCTGCCAGCGGCGCAAGGATCGGCATGGACAGCACAGCCAGCCCGGAGGACGAGGGCACGAAGAAGCTCATGCCCACCTCAATCCAGAACATCAGATTGATAAAGGCCAGCTCCGGCAGGCCACCCAGGGAGGTTTCGGCGCTGTGGAGGATGGTATCGGCAATCATGCCCTGCTCCATGATCACCACGATGCCGCGGGCAAGCCCGACCACCAGGGCAACCCCGAGAAGATCCCGGGCGCCATCGACAAAACTGCCGGTAAGCTTCTTTTCACCAAGGCGGGCAATGATGCCGATCACAATGGCCGCACCAAAGAAAAGGGAGCCCATACGGGCCATCCACCAGCCCTGAGAGGACACACCCCAGATCATCACCACAAAGGTCAGAGCAAAGATGACCAGGGCAATCATCTGCGTGGTCGTCAGACTGGCGCTGTGGATCTCGCCATCATCGTCCTGCAGAAACAGCTTTTTGTGCGCGGGCCACTGTTTTGCCACCACCGAGCGGGAGGGATCCGCTTTCACCCGGTGGGCATATCGCATCACGTAGCCTATACAGATCAACAGACCGCCGATCAGTAGAATAAAACGCAGCACAATGCCATCCGTAAACGGGATACCTGCCGCATTCGCCGCAATCACAGTGGCGAACGGGTTGATGGTGGAACCCAGAACACCAATCCCGGCGCCGATGAGGATAATGGCGACACCCGTGACCGCATCGTAACCGGCGGCGAGTATTACCGGGATCAGAATGGCGTAAAACGCCAGGGTTTCCTCTGCCATCCCGTAGGTCGTGCCACCCAAGGCAAACAACGTCATCAAGATGGGAATCATCCAGATTTCATGGCCTTTCAGATGCCGCATCGCGCTTCGGATGCCGGTATCTATAGCGCCAGTGGCGTTCATCACACCGAGAAAACCGCCCAGGAACATTATGAACATGGCGACATCGATGGCATTGGCAACGTAACTGTCGGGATCGTAGAACCCGGCGGTCGGTGCCAGCATCACATCAACAAACCCCTGCGGATTCGGATCAACGGTCTGGTAAGTGCCCGGCACCGCCACTTCCCGCCCGACTTCCTCATTCATGGCACGCTCATACTGCCCCGCCGGGATAATCCAGGTCAGCGCGGCGACCAGAATGATCAGGCCAAACAGAATGGTGTAAGCAGTGGGAAATCGGGAAGCGAGGTCGGTTTCTGGGTTTTCAGGCAGTTTTTCTTCTTCGGTCACGATGCGTCTCCTGTCCTTAATCGCATTGTGCAGACAGGTTCTTTCCGGGAACCTCGGGGGGCTGAACACATCTTCAGAGACTACGAATCAATGGTTCAGATCTGCATCGCTAAAGCATAGTGCAGGAAACCATTTCCGGAATTGAGATAGAGCAAATTTTAACCAGACATAAAAAAGCCCCGGGTGGAGGAGTTGATTCCACCCGGGGCAAGAATGTCACCCGCCGGCTATGAGAAGCGGGTAACCGCCATGCAAGGTCTTACCACCTGGCTGTCAGCGCGGCACGCAGGGTCCGGCCAGGCTCATTAACTCTTACGGCTTCGGGATTAAATGGATCAGTGTTGGCCCGGCTAACGTGGGGCGCCCAGGTATTATCGAACAGGTTATCCACCGCCCAGCTGACACTCAGGTAGTCGGCGAGCGGATGGCTTCCGGACAGGTTCAGCACACCGTAGCCCGGTGAAGTGCCGGGGTCCTGGCCGGATTCCAGATCAACTCGGTCCTGGCGGCGGGCCAGCACCCACTCCAGTTCAATGCCATGGCCCATGTGCTGCCAGCCAAGAGTCTGAATAAACTGCACCGGCGGAATTTGCGGCAGCGGCTTGTTATCGTCGCGGTTCTCGCCCCTTACAGACGCCAGACTGCTATTGGTACTCCAGGTGCCGTTGCTCCATCCAAGCTGCGCTTCAACACCCAGGAGGCGAGCGTCTATATTGGAATAACGGGTATCAGAAAATTCGGTCGGCATCCCATTAACAATCGCCGTCCGCTTGGTTTCGAAACGGTAGACATAGTCCTCCACCTGATCTACCCACACGGCCGGGCGCCAGTGCCAACCATTGCTCTGGCCAGGCATCGCCAGCTCCAGCTTGTGGTGGGTCTCGGCGTTCAGATCCGGGTTGCCTACCCAGCGGTCCCTGTTGCTCCAGCTAGCAATATAACGTTCGGTCACGCCAGGGCTTCGAACACTTTGGCTTGCCGTAATCACTAATGACTGGATCGGAGAGAATCGCCAATCACTGCTCACAAAGGCACTAAAGTTATCATCTGCAACATCAGTATTGTTGGTGCCATAAAACTCTTGATAGGCGTCGGCGGCAGACATCGCCATCATGCCACTGCCAAACATCTTATCGGCCGCCGCAGCGGACATTTCCACACGATCGTAGCGCACGCCACCACCAAGTTTTAACTCTGGGGTTACCCGGTAAAAGCGCTCGGCGAATAGGCCAAAACGATCTCGATCCACGTCGGGCCAGAGCACGGAAGTGAGCACATCAGAATTCGCCCCTCCGAACCGTTCGGCGTCCCAGTTGTTGGTCTCGACATCCGCACCAATGGCCCAGTCTGTTCGGGCATCCGGACTCTGGTCCAGTGTCAGGCGAAGACCCCGGGTCTGGGTTTCCGAAAGGGTCTGCATTTTCATGGGCATCCCCATCATGATAGGGGGCTCACGGAGACTGAAGTTATCCATGATGTGATCAACATCGGCCTGCCAGGCCAGCAGGTTCCAGTTGCCGTTGGCTACCGGCGAGCCCAGCTCCAGGCGCATGATGTCGGTATCGGTTTTCGGCGCATCCATGCCGGAGCCGGCGTATTTCACATCCCGCTCTTCCTGCCGGCTCAACAGCCCCTTGATATAAAAACCGTTGTCCGCCTTCCAGGCCGCATCCAGGCGAGCCTCGGAATTCTTGTAGGCGCTGCGGACCTCGTTGCCGTCGCCGTCCTCGTAATCATCCGCCTCATCGTAACCACCGGCGAGCCGAAGCCAGGCACTATCACTACCCGCTGCGGCACTGCCACTGACCAGCTTGCCATTGCCGTTATCAGCGCCGCCAAGAGTCAGATGACCCGTGGTGCCTGAACCGTCAAACACCGGCGCCGCAGTGGTGGCAACCACCTGACCACCGGTAATCGGGCCCCAGCGCAGGGTCTGGTTACTGGTCCGCACTTCCAGCAAGGGCGCCAGCGCCGAGCTGAGGCGACTGGTAGGCGGATCCATACGATTCGGGCAGCCCCTTCAACGCGAATACCGTCCAGAAGCACATCCACCCGCTCCTGGCTTTGTCCCCGAATGACCGGTTCCAGCCCGCGACCACCCATGCGGGAGAGCGATACTGCGGGATCGCCCGATAAACGCGCTATTGGCTCCTGAATCAATGCAGCTTTGTTCAGCCGTGAGATTTCAGCAGAGCGGCCCTCGGTAACCCGTATCAACATCTCATCCGCAGATGCCGTCTCAGCGTGGACGAGTGGAATCAAGGCACAACCGGCCATACTGAGGCCGATACAACGAGCCAGGTATTTGGTAAGCATCAGGAAGGAATCCTTATCTCTGTTTGATTCGATCAGGGGATAGACTTGACGGCAAAAGTGTATGACGCGATTTGCCCGATGGCTTGAGACACAATGCCGCACCCTGTTGGAGGTACCCCTCAGGAGGGTCGGTCAGAGGTTATTAAGCTGCTTGCCAAATTACGCACCTCTGTGGTGCAATCTTTGCCCTTTTCTGATGCAACCACTTTTTCGTGGCATTCAATACGCGTATTCCGAGGGCAGAATAGACATGACCGCAAGACTCGATGAGAAACTGGAACCCATTTTCCAGGATGTGCTGCACCGCAACCCCGGTGAAAGCGAATTTCACCAGGCTGTCCATGAGGTTCTTGAGACCCTCGGCCCTGTTCTCGTGAAATACCCCGAGTTCGCCGACAAGAAAATCATCCAGCGCATCTGCGAGCCCGAGCGGCAGATTATATTCCGGGTGCCCTGGCAGGACGACCGTGGTGAGATCCACATCAACCGGGCGTTCCGCGTCGAATTCAACAGTGCCCTCGGCCCCTACAAGGGTGGTATGCGTTTCCATCCCTCCGTTTACCTGGGCATTATCAAATTCCTGGGTTTCGAGCAAATCTTCAAGAACGCACTGACCGGCCTACCCATCGGCGGGGGAAAAGGGGGCAGCGACTTTGATCCGAAGGGTCGATCCGACGACGAAATCATGCGTTTCTGCCAGAGCCTGATGACCGAACTGTACCGCCACCTGGGCGAATACACCGACGTGCCTGCGGGCGACATTGGCGTGGGTGGCCGCGAAATCGGCTATCTCTTTGGCCAGTACAAGCGCATCACCAACCGCTATGAGTCCGGGGTGTTTACCGGCAAGGGACTTGAGTGGGGTGGCAGTCGCGCCCGCACCGAGGCGACCGGTTACGGCACGGTGTTCTTCACCCATGAAATGCTCAAAGCCCGCGGCGACTCCCTGGATGGCAAAACCGTGGTGGTTTCCGGCTCCGGCAACGTTGCCATCTACGCCATTGAGAAGGCCCATGAACTGGGGGCAAAAGTCATCGCTTGCTCTGATTCGGGCGGAATGATCGTCCACGAGAAAGGCATCGATCTGCAGACGCTCAGACTGATCAAAGAGGTAGAGCGCCGTCGTATCAGTGCCTACACTGAGTTCCACAAAGACGCAAAATATGTGGAAGGCGGCAACATCTGGAGCGTGCCCTGTGACGTGGCCCTGCCATGCGCCACCCAGAACGAACTCAACGGCAAAGATGCCAGGACACTGGTCGAGAACGGATGCATTGCCGTTGCGGAAGGGGCCAATATGCCTACCACACCGGAAGGCATCGATATTTTTCAGAATGCCAGGCTTGCGTATGGGCCCGGCAAGGCGGCCAACGCAGGCGGTGTCGCCACGTCTGCCCTGGAAATGCAGCAGAATGCCAGCCGCGATTCCTGGACCTTCGACTATACCCAGAAGCGCCTTGAGGAATCATGATCGATATCCACAAGAACTGTTTCGAGACCGCCGCCGAGTTCGGTTCTGAGGGTAATTATGTATTGGGCGCCAACATCACCGGCTTTCTGCGCGTTGCCCGGGCAATGAACGCGATGGGCGTGATCTGATCCGGCCATGACCACCACGGAGCCTCTCCAGCCTGACGACAGGGTCTCCACCGGCCTGGCCGGGCTGGATGAGGTTCTGGATGGCCTGCGAATCGGCGATAACGTGGTTTGGCGGGTCTCCGACCTCGAAGACTATCGCCGGTTCGTGATTCCCTTTCTGGACGCCGCCGCCAATGCCGGAAGGCAGATCATTTATCTGCGCTTTGGCGAGCATCCCCCCATCATTGAGCAACACCCTGCTGTCCGAACCATCACAATCGACGCATTGGGGGGCTTCGAAAGCTTTACCAGCCGGGTCTGGCACCTGATCGAGCAACATGGCCGGGCGCATTCTATGTCTGCGACAGCCTCAGCGATCTGCTCAATGCCTGGGCCACCGATGCCATGGTGGGCAACTTCTTCCGGGTGGTGTGCCCATTCCTGTTTGAACTGGACACCGTAGCCTGGTTTGCCCTGCACCCGGACCGGCATTCCCGCATGACCCTGGACCGCATCCGCGAAACAACCCAGGTAATGATTGACGTATACCGCCACGGCGACAACGTCCAGATTCAGCCCATCAAGGCCTGGCGTCGTCAATCACCCACCATGTTCCTGCCCCACCGGGAGCGGGATGGACAATTCCAGCCAATCACTGACAGCAGCGACGCCACGCGACTTCAGGCCAGCCTGGAGTTGGAGCACCTGCATCGCCAGCCGCTGCTGGACTACTGGGACCGCCTGTTCCAGGACGCCAGCCGGGCTCTGTCTGAACAGGATGACGACTGTATTGCCGACTTACAGGAGCAGGTTCTGCAGGTAATGATCAGCCGGGACTCACAGATTCTGGAACTGGCCAGACGTTATCTTTCCCTGGAAGACCTGCTGGGTATCCGCAGCCGTCTGGTGGGAAGCGGGTACATCGGGGGCAAGGCCACCGGCATGCTGATTGCCCGGAACCTCCTCCTGAAGGACGCTCCGGAACTATGGCAGCATTGGCTGGAACCCCACGACTCCAGTTATCTCGGCACTGATACCTACTATGCCTTCCTGGTGCATAACGGACTCTGGCCGGCAATCATGCGGCAACGGTCAGAAGCGGGGTACCTTAGCGAGGCTCCGGCATTGAGAGACTCGATACTTGCCGGGGGATTCCCCGATGAAATACGTGCGGAGCTGGAACGGCTGCTGGATCATTACGGCCAATACCCCATTCTAGTGCGTTCATCGAGCTTGCAGGAGGATGGCTTCGGTAATGCCTTCGCCGGGAAATACGAGAGCGTTTTTCTGGTCAATCAGGGATCGCCGGAACAGCGCCTGGCAGCCCTGCAGGATGCTATCCGCCAGGTGTACGCATCCTCCATGAGCGAAGATGCGCTTCATTACCGAAGGCAGCGGGGACTGGATCAGCGGGAGGAGCCGATGGCTCTGCTGATCCAGCGGGTCAACGGACGCTTCCACGGCCGTTATTATCTGCCCGACGCTGCCGGCGTGGGCGTTTCCCGCAACACCTTCGCCTGGGACAGCACCATGGACCCGAAAGCGGGCATGGTACGACTGGTGATGGGATTGGGCACCCGGGCAGTGGACCGGATTGAGGGAGACCACGCCTGCGTTATGGCGCTGGACCAGCCCCTGCGCCAACCCTTCCGCAGCCCTGACGAGGGTTACCGTTTCTCCCAGCACCTTGTCGATCTGCTGGACCTCGAAGACGGCATTCTGGACACCCGCCCGCTTAGCCAGGTGCTCGAAAACGCCGCGGACCTGCCGGTGTCGCACCTGGCGGAAGTGGATCGGGCGGCCACCACAAGGGCGGAGCAGATCGGTCTGAAAGGACCGGTCTGGCGCCTGACATTCCGGCCGCTCGTACAGCAGAGCTCGTTCATTGCAAGACTTTCCAGCCTGCTGAAAACCCTGGAAGCCGGCTACCGGCACCCGGTTGATGTGGAGTTCACGCTACATCTCAACCAACAGGGCGACCCGTCGTTCAATCTGGTTCAGTGCCGCCCTCTGGCTACCGTGGGCGAAACAGGACCGGTGAACCTGCCAGACAACATCCCCGGCGAGAAGCTGCTTTTTCGCACCGAAGGCCACTTCATGGGAGGCAACATCAACCTGACCCTCAGAAGGGTGATTCGTGTAGATTCCAGCGTTTACAGTCAGCTCTCAACCAGCGAGCGCTACGAGGTGGCCCGACTGGTGGGCGAGCAGGTCCGGTCCGCCGGCACTCCGACGATGCTCATCGGTCCCGGCCGTTGGGGCACAAGCAGTCCTGAGCTGGGAGTCCCGGTGCGCTTCGCGGACATTGCCGGCATAGCTGCTCTGGTGGAGGTATCGGAAAACGCCGGCCATATGGTGCCGGACCTGTCCTACGGCTCGCATTTTTTCCAGGATCTGGTGGAAACCGGAATTGCCTACGTCGCCCTGTTCCCGGAAAACGATGATTGCCGGTATTATCCGGATGGTCTGGAAAAGGATTCTACTCCCGGTTCAGAGTCACCTTCTCCTGAAGCTGCGGTCCGGGTCCATAATCTCAGCGGCGGTCCACTCCAGCTGCAGGGCGATATCGACCGCCAGGAACTGGTCTGTTACTTCACTGATTGACGCCGGGCAACCCGGAACGCAATTTCCCACCGATTTCGCAACGCTGCTGTTAGAATCCGGTCCATGGAATGGCTCACCCACTCACAGACCGGATTTCAACAGGCTGCCCGCTATCTGCTAGGCATGCGCTTGACGATTGTTGCCCTGCAGCTGATTTCGATCGCCGTGGCGGAAACCATGGTGACGTTTGCCCATCGCGCAGAGGCGGTGATCCTGCCCCTGGCCTATGGCGTTCTGGCGACCCTGGCCTGGTTATGGTTTACCCGGCGCCCACCGCGCTCGACACAGGCCGTCAGCCTGGTGCTGATTGTCGATCTGCTGCTGATCGGAGCCTGGCTTTACCTGACCGGAGGCTATACCAATCCTCTGGTTTCCCTGTTGCTGCTGCCCATTGCCGTTGCCATTGTGCTGGTGCCCCTGGGCCAGAGCATTGCCGTCACCGTCGCCGGGGTGGCGGTCTATACCTCCCTGGTGATCTGGCATACCCCGGTGACCCATGAACATCACAGTGCCAGTCTCGCCCAGCTGCACCTTGTCGGCATGTGGGTCACCTTCGCCACAACCGCCGCCATCCTGCTACTGGTTGTCGGCGCGCTGGCCCGTCGTCTGCGTCAGCAACAGGCCCAGCTTGCGCAGATACGGGAGACCCGGCTGCGGGATGAGCAGATCATCGCCCTCGGGCTTTCCGCCGCCGCCGTTGCCCATCGCCTGGGCACGCCGCTGAACACCATGACCCTGCTGGTGGAGGAAATGAAATCCGCTCTACCCGGCAACGATCCGATGGCAGACGACCTTACCCTGATGGAAACGCAACTGGGGCTGTGCAGCGGCCACCTGCAACAGCTGTCCACCGCAGCCATGCAGGCCAAAACCGCACAACTGGAAACCCTGAACGCCCGGGACTGGGTTGCCCGGCTCCGGGAATCGGCCACCCTGCTCTGGCCGGCGGCAGCCATTGAGTGGCGGCAGCCGGTACCGGACTGCCCGGTTGCCGTGGACGCCACCCTGGATCAGGCCGTGCTGAATGTACTCGCCAACGCGGTTACCGCCAGCCCATCCTGGGTCGCTGTTGCTGTCCGTGAGGGTGACGACGAGCGGATGGAGCTGGTTGTGGAAGACCATGGCGATGGCCTGGAGTCCACCCCTGAAGGCACCCCCGGTGACCAGGTGGTCAGTTCGGAAAATGGTCTCGGCGTTGGCCTGTTCCTGTCTAGTGCCACCATCCAGCGCCTTGGAGGCACAATGAAAGCCCGGGGCAGCGCGGAAGGCACGACTATCATCATTGATCTGCCGGTTGCGGCGGAGACCAACAACGCAATGGGAGGCCAAACGTGAGCGAACAGCGGTTCTGGCTGCTTATTGATGACGATGACGCCTTTTTGCAGGTGCTTCAGCGTTCACTCAGTCGCCAGGGCATTGAGGCCCGGCTTGCTCATGGACATCAGGAGGCGAAAACCCTCCTGTTGGAAGGGCACTTCCAACGCTGCGTGCTTGATCTGAACCTGGCCGGCGAGAGTGGCCTGCAATTGCTGCCGGAGCTACTGGACCTGCGTCCGGACCTGGAGATTCTGGTGCTCACCGGTTACGGCAGTATCGCCACGGCGGTCGAAGCCATGCGCCGGGGCGCGGTGAACTACCTGTGCAAGCCGGTAACGGTCAACCAGCTGCTGGCCGGGTTCGAGCCGATTGATGCACCGCCGGATCTCCGGGCGGAACCACCGTCGGTAGAAGAGATGGAGTGGGAACACATCCAGCGGGTTCTTAACGAGAATGAAGGCAACATCTCCGCAACTGCCCGGGCCCTGAACATGCACCGGCGTACCCTGCAACGGAAACTCCAGAAACATTCCCGCTGGCGCTGAACCTGCAGCCGGGGCGATCTGGCAAAAAACTGACATCCATCAACTCGCTCCGACCATTTACCCATGGTTTTCCGTGGCTATTCCGGTAGTATGCTTCGCTTCCTGTCCTGGCTACCGAGTCAGGTCAGGGCTCGGCCGAACCTTGCCGTCACGACAATTACGGACAGTCGGAAGGCCTTGTATGACCGTTATTCTTGTCAGAAGTCTCACAGGGAGGAGAGTTCGTAAATTTTCAGACCGGAGTTCAAGTTACTGACTCTCATGCCCAGATCCCCCACAACGATTACACCACCCGCAGACATCGACCCCAATCGCCTCGCCATGATTGCCGCGGTTACGCCCAATTTTCTGGTAATGCTGGACGATGCGGGCCGTATTGAGTGGGTGAATCCCAGCTTCGAAGAGCATACCGGTTACCGGCTTGAGGATGTGCGCGGACGTCTGCCCAGGGAAGTGCTGTACGGGCCGGACACTGACCCGGAAACCATCAAGCGCATTAACCAGAAGCTGCATCGGGCTGAAGTGATTGAAGAGGATATTCTTCATTACACCAAAGCCGGCGAACCTTACTGGGTGCATACCTATTGCGTTCCGATCGGCACCGAACAGGACGTTGCACCCGGCTATATCGCCATTCAGAACAACATCTCGGACCGGAAAAACAGCGAACGCGGGCTGCGTATCGCGGCCAGCGTGTTTGACCGCAGCCACGAGGCCATCCTGATTACCGACCAGTCCAATCGGATCCTGGATGTTAACCCCGCGTTTTCCCGGATTACCGGCTACAGTCGACAGGAAGTGCTGGGGCTGAACCCGGCCATCCTGAGTTCCGGTCGGCACTCCGGTGAATACTACCGGTCCATGTGGCGGACCATCGAAAAAACCGACCACTGGCGGGGCGAAATCTGGAACCGCCGGAAAAACGGTGAAGAGTACGTGGAACTGCTTTCCATCAGCCGGGTGCACCTGGAAGAACCCGGGCAGTATTACCATGTGGCGGCGTTCTCTGATATCACCGCGCTCAAGAACCACGCCAGGGAACTGGACCGGGCCGCCAACTACGATGACCTGACCGGCCTGCCGAACCGCCAGTTGCTGGAAGAGCGACTGCGCACCGCGCGAGACCACGCCGATCGGCAACACCGAAGCGTGTCCGTGTGCTACCTGGACCTGGATGGCTTCAAGGCCATTAATGACAAATGGGGCCATTCGGCCGGTGACCAGACCCTGAAAACCATGGCCGAACGGCTCACCCGCGCACTGCGCAGCGGCGACACCGTAGCCCGGATCGGTGGCGATGAATTCGTGCTTCTGCTGCAGGGAGACGACAATCACGACGCCGTTTACCATCGCATTCTGGCCACAGTGGGCGATCCGGTGGCCGTCGGTGACCAGAGCGTCACCCTCACCGCAAGCCTCGGCATTGCCCGCTACCCGGAAGACACATCAGACGCTGAGGGGCTGATTCGCCATGCCGACCAGGCCATGTATTCCGCCAAGGAAAAAGGCCGTAACCAGTACCACTTTTTTGACCCCGGCCTGGATGAGCACCGGCGGAAACGTCGCAACCAGCTGATGGAGATCACCCGGGCGCTGGAGAACGAGGAATTCGAGCTGTATTTCCAGCCCCAGATCCGGGCCAACGACAGTGAACTACTTGGGTTTGAAGCACTGATCCGCTGGAATCATCCCGAAAAAGGTTTGGTCTCGCCTGGCGAATTCCTGCCCATCGTCGGGAACAGTCACTTGGAGGTCCCTCTGGGCCAGTGGGTACTGAAAGAAGCGATTCACCAGATGAATGCCTGGAAGGAAGCCGGGGAAGATCTGACCGTCAGCATCAACATCAGCGCACCACACCTGATGGACCGCAGTTTTGCTGATTACCTGGAAAGCTATCTGCACAGCCATCCGGATGTAGCGCCCGGCCAGATTACCCTGGAGGTTCTGGAATCAACCGCCCTGGAGGATACCCAGCGGGCCAGCAATGTTCTGGCCCGGTGTCAGAGCCTTGGTCTGCAGGTGGCACTGGACGATTTTGGCACCGGCTTTTCGTCGCTCACCTACCTGCGCACGCTTCCGGTGGATATCATCAAGATCGACCAGAGTTTTGTTCGCAACATGCTTGAAGATGCCGGCGACCGCGCCATCGTGGAGAGCGTGATCTTCCTGGCCCAGCGGTTCGCTCACCCGGTTCTGGCCGAGGGCGCGGAAACCATGGAGCATGCCCGGACGCTGCGGCAGATGGGCTGCAATTTCGTACAGGGTTTCGGCATTGCCCGACCCATGCCGGCAAGCAAGGTGCTGGATTGGGCCCGGAGCTGGCAGGCGAAAGCGCGATCAGGAAAAACCGGGGACATGCTCAACCCGGCCGTTGCCAGTGGCGATAGCCGCTGAGCCTGAGGGCCCTATCGGTAGCGCCTCTGGTCCAGTGTGGTCAGCCGGTCCGGATGGAATACCATCAGGCCGGTTACAAAGGTGCCGTTCACAAACCCCTCGGGAATCATGAACAATGGCAGGTAACGGATGTACTCGTGCACCAGTTCGTCAAACGTGTAGACCCCACTGGTCCATAACATCAGGCACATGACCGTACCGGCCGCCGCCACAGAAATGCCCGCGCCAAAGAAGCCGCAGAAGAAGATATAGGCGAAGAAATTCCGGAAATCCCGGCGACGCTCCCAGAGCATGATGCCGTGGCTGACAATGGCGGGCACCATTACCGTGATCAGCCCGTTGGCGGCAAACATGATCAGAGGCTCGCGACCGGTGATGACCGTGATCACCAGTGCCATCAGGCCCGCCAGCACCGCCAGCGCCCACCCGAGCATCAGCGTTATTACCGTGATACCGAAAATGTGGATGGCCAGGCCCGGAGAAATGCCCGCCCGCAGTTGCCAGACAAAACCAAGCACCACGGCAGCACCGAAAAACGAGTGCTGGAGCGCGTTGTCCTTGCGAAACGCCTGCCAGTCAATGGAGCGCAGCGCCCGGACCAGAATCACCAGAAAGACCAGAAGAGTGATAATCCACTGGCTGGTGGATAGCAGGTTTTCAGTCATGCCCATAGAGAACGTACCGCAGCAACGGGGTCGGGAATGACATCTTAGCGGCTCGCCCCACCCCCGGTGCAAGCGAGCCCAGATTGATCAGGCGACCTGTTTTTCGAGTTTGCCAAGGTCGGTCAGGCGCTGCCAGGCCTCAAAGGTACTCAGGAAAACCTCGCCACCCAGGTGGGAAAGCAGTTCTGTTCCTTTTAGCTTGTCCATCACCGGGCCTTTCACTTCCGCCAGATGCAACCTGACCCCTGCATCTATCATACGCTCGTTGATCGCCTCCAGACTCTCAAGAGCGGAGGCGTCCACCAGGTTCACCGCCGGACACACCAGGACGATGTCTTTAATTCCGGTTCCTTGATGAGCAGGTCCATGACCGTTTCCTCGAGGAACCGGGCATTGGCGAAGTAGAGGCTTTCGTCCACACGCAGGAAGGTCACCTTCGGGCACAGTTCCACATCGTGGCGAAGCACATTGCGGAAATGTTCGGTACCGGGCACCCGGCCAACAACGGCGCTGTGGGGACGACTGGTTCGATACAGGAACAGGCCGATGGACAGCGCCACCCCGGCGATGATGCCGGCCTCGACACTGTGAACCAGGGTCAGCACGATGGTGGCGAGCATGGCGCCAAAGTCAGTGACGGGAATAGCGCCAGGTACGACCCCAGGGCTGGAAGGTCGATCAGGGTGGCCACCGCCACAATGATGGTCGCTGCGAGAGTCGCCTGGGCAGATACGCGATCGGCCGGCGTCAGAAACAGCGTAGCCATGCGCGATACCGACCGCCGCATAGGCACCGGCAGCCGGGGTTTCGGCACCGGCGTCGAAAGTTGACCACAGAACGGGAGAAACCACCGGTGACCGGCATACCACCGGAAAAGCCGGCGCCCAGGTTGGCAGTACCCCAGACCAATCAGTTCCTGGTCCGGATCGATGCGCTGGCGCCGTTTTGCGGCCAGGGTCTGGCCCACGGACACCGATTCCACGAAACCGACAACACTGATCAGCAAAGCGCTGACCGCCAGTTGCTGCCACAAGCCCATGTCCAGGCTGGGCATGGTGAAATCAGGCAATCCCCGGGGCACATCCCCACCAGACGCACCCCCTGGCTATCAAGCTGGAACTGCCAGGCCACCAGGGTGGTCACCAGAACCGCCAGTATCGGCGCGGTTTTGGTCAGGATATCCGCCATTCTCGGAGCCAGCCCCATTCCCATCAGAAGCGGCTTCAAGCGCTTGCGCGCAAGGATCAGGAACACCAGCGCCCCGGCACCGACAGCCAGTGTTGCCAGGTTGGTATCGCCAATCGACCTCAACAGGGACTGGCCAATTTCGAGCAGGTTATGGCCAGAGGCCTCGATCCCGAAAATATGCTTGAGCTGGCTTGCCGCAATGACAATGCCGGAGGCCGTGATAAAACCGGAAATCACCGGATGGCTGAGAAAGTTGGCCAGAAATCCGAGTTTGAGCACGCCCATCAGTGTCAGCATCAACCCCGACATGACCGCCAGCAGAACGGCACCGGCCACGTATTCCGGGGTGCCGGCCTCGGCAAGAGGTGCCAAGGCCGCCGCCGTCATCAGCGAGGCCACGGCCACCGGCCCAACCGACAAGGTCCGGCTGGTGCCGAAGACGGCGTAGATCACCAGCGGCAGGATACTGGCGTACAAACCCACCTGGGCAGGCAGCCCCGCGAGCAAGGCGTAAGCCAGTGACTGGGGAATGAGCATGACGGTAACGATGATCGCGGCCACCAGATCGCTGGTGGCCTGATTCCGACCATACTCTGGCCCCCACTGGAGAATGGGCAGATAGCGTTTAAGACTCATCGGGAATCTCAGAACAGGTTAACCGGTACTTTCAGGTACACCTGACCATTGTCTTCGGCCGGCGGCATGTGCCCTGCCCGCATGTTGACCTGAACCGACGGCAGAATCAGCCGTGGCATATCAAGGGTCGCATCCCGCTCGGTGCGCATTTTCACGAATTCTTCCTCGGAAACGCCTTCATGGACATGAATGTTCGCTTCCCGCTCTTCGGCCACCGTGGTCATGTGCTGGTATTCATCACGGCCCTGGGCCTTGTAATCGTGACACAGGAAGATCCGGGTTTCCGCCGGCAGCGACAGTACCTTCTGGATGGACTGGTACAGGGTGCGGGCATCGCCACCCGGGAAATCACAGCGGGCGGTGCCGAAATCCGGCATAAACAGGGTGTCACCCACGAAGGCGGCATCGCCAACCACATAGGTCAGGCAGGCAGGAGTGTGCCCCGGGGTATGCAATACGCGCCCCTCAAGACCACCGATGGCGAATGTGTCGCCCTCTCTGAACAGCTGATCGAACTGGCTGCCGTCGCGCTGGAATTCGGTGCCAGCGTTGAACGCCTTGCCAAATATCTCCTGAACGTCGCGAATGTGCGCACCGATACCGGTTTTGCCGCCCAGTTTCTCATGCAGGTAGGGCGCCGCAGACAGGTGATCTGCGTGGACGTGGGTTTCCAGGATCCATTCGACCTTCAGGTCGTTGCTGCGGATGTACTCGATAATCTCATCGGCAGAGCGCACATCGGTGGTACCCGCGGCGTAATCAAAATCCAGGACCGAATCAAGAATGGCGCAGGCCTGGCTGTCCGGGTCACGCACCACGTAGCTGAACGTATTGGTGGGTTCATCAAAAAAATGCTGAACGATCGGGTTGCTCATGACAGTCACCTCTGAGTGATCCAAATATCAATTTTAATCTAAGGATATACTATTTGGTAATATGAGGTGAAATGATCTTTTTTTATATGCGCAGTGTTCCTGATACATCAACAAGGCAGTCCCGCCCTGCCTGTTTGGCCAGATAAAGCCGGTAATCCGCTCCGGCGATGAGGGCATCCGGCGTTGCGGGACGGTCAACGAACTCTTCTATGCCGGCCACACCCGCGCTGACGGTCACCGGTATGTCCTCGTCATCGAAGACAAAACTTTCTTCGTGCACCGCTTCCAGAATTCGCTGCACAAGCTGTCGCACGTCACCGTGTTCCACGGCGCTGAAGACAACAATGAATTCTTCCCCTCCGAAGCGGGCAACCACATCCATGGAGCGGGTCTGGCTCACCAGAATATCGGCAAACCGCTGCAGGATATAATCGCCCCCGAGGTGTCCGATGGAGTCGTTGATGTTTTTGAAGTGATCAATGTCGAAGATCGCCAGCGCAAAGCGTTCCCCCCGACGGTTGCTCCGACCCAGCATCTCATCCAGCCTTGGCATCAGGTAACGGCGATTGTGCAGTCCGGTCAGCGGGTCCCGAATGGACTGGTTCAGCAGCTCTTCTTCCAGTCGGTTGCGTTCAAGGGCACCGGACAACAAGCCGGAGACGATAATCAACAGATCGGCCTGGTCCAGACGCCAGGTTCTTCGGCGAAGGGAGTCGACGCCAAAAAAACCCGTCACCCGTCCGCGCACCCGTATTGGCACGCAGAACATGGACGACACCCCCTGTTCCTGAAGCAGCGCCCGCTCGGGTGCAGCTTCAGGGGGCAGTCGGTCGACATCTTCAATAAACACCACCCGGCTGCCACTGACCATCCCCTCGATCTGCTCCTGCCACCAGTGAAAATCTTCGATCGACACCTGCTGCTGGGTATCGATTAGCCCCGGCACGCCATCCCTGCACCACTCATGGGTATTGGTCATCACGAAGTATTCATCGGAAAAACAATACAGATAGGCCCGGTCTACCTTGAAAAACATGCCGATGGATCTCAGAAGTTCATCAATGCACTGATCAATGGTGCCAAAACCAAGGTTGATGAATTCGGTGGATAGACGGGCAATCAGCCGCTGGAAACCGGCCTGGAAGGAAAACTCCGCTTCGCTCTCGCGCAGGCTCTGTTCCAGGTTCTTGTAATGCTGAATGTTGTGGAACTGGCCGTACCAGAACGTACCATCATCAGGTTGGCGCTCGGGCTCCGCGTTAACCTCAAACCACTCGTAACCGCCATTCTCCAGCCTGAGCCGGGCCCGATAGCTCCAGGTACTCAACGTATCCGCCGAGGAACGGATACTCGCCATAACGGCATCAACATCCTCAGGATGGATCATGGCAAAAATCGGATCCGCGTTATTGCTCAGATCCGAGGGATCAATGCCAAAGAGCGACTGCACATGTTCGCTAATGAAGGGACAGCGGTGAGAATCTCCGTCCGAGCTCACCCAATAAACGAAGAGGACTCCAGGAACCCCTGAGGCCAGCTTCTGAAAAAATCGGGCAGACAACGCAGTTTGCTGCCCGTTACCGGACCTTGTCACCATCGACAGCACGCCCCCTGGCGGACGATTCACTCCTCTTCGTTAAAGAGTGTAGCCCACAATGACAGGAAGCAAGCACCCGGGCGGAAACAAGGGATCAGAGTGCCTCCAGGCGACCTCTGGCTTCTGCCCGCCGACCGGCGTCGGCGCCGTCTCTTCCGGTCCTGCCGGGTGCTTCGAGGACTTTCTGCAGGTAGCTCCGGGCCCGTTCCGGCTCGCCCTGGTCCAGCAAAAAATCGCCAAAGAAGAAATTGGCATCCATGCCATCAGGATTGATAGCCAATGCTTTCTGCAGATACTGACGGGCCTTGTCGTCATCACCGAAACCCAAAGGCCAGCCGGGCACCTGATAATAGAGGCTACCCAGCGATGTGTAGGCAGAGCCATCCAGCGCTTCGGGGTCAATCGCCAGGGCCGCCTCCAGTGATTTACGGGCATCCTTGACCAACCCCAATGCCCCGAGACCGCCCTTGGCACCGGCGTAGGTGCTGAGCACAATACCCTGCCAGATCAGTGGCTCTGCCCGGTCCGGATAATGGGCGACAAACTGTTCTGCCTCGCTGGCCAGACCTTCAAAGGCTTTCTCTTTCTGGTCCTCTGGCACCTGATACTGAATCTCCGCCCAGCGATGCTGGATATCGGCCAGCTCGGTCTCCAGATTCCCCGCCCAGAGTGGCTGGGCCGCCAGACACAGGATCACCAATAACACGCGTTTCATGACAACACTCCCGAATTCAGAAAGCGCCGGATGACCGGCAATTGCTTCAGCATCGCCTTATCGACAATTCTGGGCAGGATGCCGTTGATCACCACAAACAGCTTTTCCGGCCAGCCCAGGAAACGCCGGCGAACGTCATTTTCCATCGCGGCAATAATCTGCGAAGCCACGGCTTCCGGCGCGTCCATGGCATTGCCGAGGGCCCGGTTAAGCTCGTTTACGGCCTCTGGATTCATGTCTGTGGCGGTGGCCCGGGGCGCTACATAGATCACCTGGACCGGGGTATCGGCCAGTTCCCGTCGAAGCGCTTCGGTAAAGCCACGCAGACCGAACTTGCTGGCGCAATAGGCGGTGTAACCGGGGAAGCCGATGCTGCCAAAGGTGGACCCCACGAACACCAGGGCACCCTGGCCGGCTTTTCAAACCTGGGTGTAAAGTGCCTGGCCACAATCATCGCTGACCGGAGATTAACGGCGATCTGGGCGTCCAGTTCGCTGATTGCCATATTCTCCAGGCTGGCAAAGCGATTCTGGCCGGCGCAGTGGATCACACCATCGATGCCTGGATAGGCGTCACTGAGACGAATCAGCTGTTGGTCGAGGTCGGGCGCCGCCAGGTCCAGGTGAACGAGCGAGACACCTTCACGGTGCTCAAGCTTTTCCGGATGCCGGGAGGCGACAATCACCCGGGCGCCAGCTCTCACCAGGGGTTCAACCAGCGCCTTGCCGATACCGCCGGTGCCACCCAGCAGAAGAAACGCCCGATCATGCAGCCTCATGACGCTGCTCCTTGCGGTTCGACGGCCCAGGAATAGAAACGACAGGAACGCTGTGCAGCATATCGCCATAGAGCCGATAGACCATGCGCGCGGCTTCGATGATCGCCTGCTGGTCATCGGGTTCGGTGATCTCGTTCATCAGGTTACGGAAAAATTCGAAATGCTCCTGATCCAGAGCACCATGGGAATACAGATAGCTGAAGGCCTCATCTGGCAGCCCGAGCTGTTTCTGGATCGCCTCACCGAGCGGCGTCGCCAGCTCAATCGACGTGCCTTCAAGCACCTGAACCATTCCGAAGAACGCCGCCGGGTTACCGCGGTTAATGCGGTCATAAAGGTAAGCGACCATCAGTTCAATGGAGGTATCGGGGATGCCATGACGGATGGCCTCCTTATCTTCCCCGCAGGCCGCAAGGTCGTTGAGGATCCACTCATGATGGCCGTACTCCTCCTCGATGTATTCCACCAGCGCCTTGCGGACGAATTCCAGACGCTCGGGTAGTCGGCCACCGCAAGCCATCATCAGAGGAACGGTGTGTTTTACATGGTGGTAAGCCTGGGTGAGAAACCAGGTATAGCCAGTCAGGTCGAACCGCCCCTCGCGGATAGCCTCAATAACGGGCGCACCGGTTACGTGGGCGCGAGCTTGTGCAGTTTCGGACTGCAGTCGATCAAAAAATGCCATGAAAGATCCTCCTGGCGGGTTTGAAACATCGGATTTGGAAATGGCTTCATTGGAAAAGAGGGAATTCGTGAAAACCGGAAACGCGCCTGCAAGCAGCGTCGGCAGGTCAGCCTGAATCTGCTGGCGTACAGGCCGTCCGTTAGCAGTTACGTGACCTTCAGCCTGGCTCAGGGGCTGCCGGCGGATATAAATCCCGGACAGTCGGGCATAGTCCGGCAAGGTCTCATTCAGCGAGTCCAGTTGTGAACGCAGCGCTTCGGGCGAGCGGCCGTCCTGGATAACCAGCAGGGCCGAGGGGCGGGGATCGCCATCGCCAAACACCACCGCCTGGCGCGCACCGAGCGCCTGGATCAGCTCACTCTCCAGCCACTCCGGGCTGATGTTTCGACCAAAGCTGGTAATCAGCAGGTTCTTGGCACGACCACTCACCGACAGGAAACCCTCAGGATCCCGGGCACCCAGGTCACCGGTATCCAGCCACTCATCCCCGGCAGGTTCATCGCCCAGATAGCCAAGGTGGGTGTTGCCACCCACCAGAATGTGGCCCCGTTGGTCCAACCGGACCCGGACATGGGAAAGTGGTTTGCCCACCGACCCTTCGCGTTCGGTTCCGGGTACGTTCAGTGCGACCACCGAACTGCACTCGGAAAGGCCATAACCCTCATAAAGTGGCAGGCCGGCAGCGCGGCCCCGGGCAAGCAGGTCGGACGAAACCCGTCCGCCGCCAACTGCCAGGAACCGAAAGGAATCATTATTCAAATGATGTTGTTCGGCCGCAGCGACCAGGGCCATGGCCAGTTCCGGCACCAGAATCAGGGATTGGGGCCGGTGCTCATTGATGCCCTGCACCAGCCGTTCGATATCCAGCCCACTGCTGCCGGTCATCCCAAGATCATGCAGGGGCCCGACGACCACCGTGCTGCCCATAAGCAGTGGCAGATAAACCCCGGCGATATTCTCCAGCAGTGTGGCCAGCGGCAGGATGCAAAGGTGCCGCTCAAGCTCGACGCCTGCCAGCCGCTCCTTCAATGCCAGCGCAGTGGCCGTCATCTGCGCCACCGAGAGGCAAACGCCTTTTGGGTTGCCGGTGCTGCCAGAGGTGAAGGTGATCTTCGCGGTCTGCTCCGGCATCCAGGCCCCGCCTGCAGACACCGGCAGATGCTTTAACCAGACGCCATGGCCAATGTGCTCACCTCCGTCGGTTGCGGCCGCAGACAGCAGGCAATCCAGGCCTGCCCGTTCGGTAAGGTGTTCCGTCTGGGATCGCGAGAAAAACACCGGCACAGGCACACACACCACACCGGCCAGCAAACAGGCCAGATCCGCAAGAATCCAGGCCACGGTATTGTCTCCGCACAAACCAACCCGGCGGACACCTAGTCGGGTCAGCTGGTCGGCCAGGGCGCTTGCCGCCTGCATCATCTGGGCATAGCTGAAAGCCGACTCCGGCCCCTGGAGAGCCGCACGGGAAGGATGGCTGCTAGCCTGTTGCGCCAGAAGTTCAAGCAATGTGGCCATAGGAGCCTCCTGCCATGGTTTCTCGCTCAGGGGCTTCGGTCTCAACGGACTGAACCAGCCTGAGCAAACCCGCGCTCCGGAGGGCAGACATGCCGTCGGCGACACGAATCGCCATCACCACCGGATGATGATCGTAGTAGCGCCCCCAGCCGGCGCCGCTATCGGGCAACCGGGAAGGATCTGCTGTGGCCAGAACCTCGGTGGCAATACCCAGGCGATGAAAACTGTTGCGCAGTTGATCCGTGCCGGTGCAGACCACCCAGTCGTAGCCGGCCCCATCCAGCCACACAGACAGCGAGGCAAACAGAAAGCGGCTGACGCCGGCCTCGACGCCGGCCAGATGGGCAATCTCCGCAATCCGGTGACGCTCAACACCCGCAACCGGCATCACCGATTCCACCGGCACCGACAAGTAGTCTTCCAGAAACAGCTTTTCCAGCGCGGCGTTACGAACACCGACCGCTGCCAGAAGGCTGCCTTGAGCCGTGGTCAGGGCCAGGAGCGCCGGTATGCGCAGAGAAGGCTCTGCGCCATAGGCATGCAGGAAGCGGCGGCGAATAAAACCCGCAACCGTCTCGGCCATTGCCGTGTCTGGACGGATCTCGTTAAACCAGCGACCGGCACAACGGATGACCGGAACCACCTCCCCGGAATCCGGGGGACAACATGTGGACATCATCAGCGGGTCTGTCATAAAAGGCCTCCCTTAAGGTACGCCTACCAGACTAGAGCGCCAGCCTTAACCAGGGCTTAAGAACAGCCGGAAGTTTTCTTAAGCTGGCCTTAAGATTTCTGTGCCAGAATGATCACCAGACTGGTAACAGGACCTGCCATGCGGATATTGCTTGTAGAAGACGACCATCACCTGGCCAACACCATGCTGGGAATGTTGCGTGACGGACAGAACACGGTGGACTGGCTCGACGACGGCCAGCAGGCCCTGGGTGCACTCACCAGCGAGCACTTTGATCTGGCAATACTGGACCTGACTCTGCCCCGCGTTGATGGCCTGGACATCCTGAAGGCAGCCAGGAAACAGGGCGTGCAAACCCCGGTGATCATCCTGACTGCCCGTTCCGGTCTGGATGAAAAACTGACCGGCCTGGATGCCGGCGCCGATGACTACCTCACCAAACCCTTCGCCATGGCGGAGCTCAAGGCCAGAATCCGCGCTGTCACACGTCGGGGCTCCTAGTTGCCGCAGAACGGTCTGACGGTCGGCCAACTGGTGCTCAACCCGGACACCGGACAACTGACCACCGGCGACGAGACCACCACATTGCCCCGCAGTGAATTCCAGATTCTTCACTACCTGATGCGGCACCCCGATCAGGTAGCCACACGACGACGGCTGGAAGAACAGCTTTACGGCTGGGACCACGGCGCGGAAAGCAACGCCCTGGAGGTGCATATCCACCACCTGCGTCGCAGGGTTGGCAAGGAAACCATCCGGACCCTACGCGGTGTCGGTTATCTGCTCGACAGCCAGGCTGCCGCCAGGGTGACCGAATGTCCCTGACCCGCACACTGACCCTGCTGGTTACCTCCACCGTTCTGCTGATTGCGCTTGTTGCCGCGGCCTGGAGCTACATCGAAAGCAACCACGAGCTCGAGGAGCTGTTTGATGCCGAGCTGGCACAAAGCACGCGGATCGTCCAGGGACTGGTACAGCACCTGGCCGACACCCAGTCTGTGGAGCAACTGCCAAAAACCCTGAGCGAAACCCTGGAACTGCCCCGGCCCGACACGCCAGGAGTCGATTTCGAAGCCGACAATAACGAAATCCTGCCCGGTGGAACCGGGCACAAGTACGAGAAGAAACTGGCATTCGAGGTCTGGACCCCGGAACGCGAACCATTGCTGGATACCCTCAAAGCCGACGATACCGAAGGCCTGACACCCGGTTACTCCTGGGCAGAGTCCAGCGGCTTTCGCTGGCGCGTATTCACGCTTCAGGACCCGAGTACGGGTTTCTGGATACGGACGGCACAGCGTGAGGATATTCGTGAAGAGCTCAGCGAGGAGCTGGCCCTGGGGAACATTCTGCCCCTGTTGATTGCCCTTCCCTTGCTGCTGCTTGCCGCCAGTGCCGCCATCCAGCTCGGCTTCAGGCCGCTTTTAAAGCTTGAGCGCCCAATCCGCAACATGGCGCCGGAGAACATCCACCCCCTGGACGACCGCCAGGCACCGAAGGAAGTCGCGGGATTGGTGCAGGCGGTGAACGGCCTGCTCAGACGCCTGAACCAGGCCCTGGAGCGGGAAAGGCGATTCTCTGCCGATGCGGCCCATGAGCTGCGAACGCCGCTGACGGCCCTGCGACTGAACCTGGAAAAAGTCTACGAGAAGGATCCGGAACAGTACGGTGACCTGATCCAGTCTGTCGACCGCATGGTGCACCTGGTGGAGCAGATGCTGCTGTTGAACCGGGTCGACTCCGGTGCCGATTTCACCCCGGAATACCACAACCTGTCCGCGATTGTGGAACAGAGCATCGCCGATGTGGCACCGCTGGCCCTGAAAAAGGACATCGACCCTGTGCTGCGGGACGATGCCGGCCAGGCTCTGGTGTGCTGTCACAGCGCGCTGATCAACACCCTCATGCGCTCCCTGCTGGCGAACGCCATCCAGTACAGCCCTGAACACACAATCATCGAGACACACCTGACGCCTTCCGGCGAGGGATACCACATCACCGTGTGCGACCAGGGCCCTGGCATACCCGCCGAGGAACGAGAACGGGCCCTGAGCCGCTTTGTCCGCCTGGACCAGCGTCTCGGCGGCGGCGCCGGTCTTGGCCTGGCCATTGCCCGGCGCATCGCGGAACTTCATGGCGGCCAGCTCACCCTCAGTGACCGGCCGGATGGCAACGCCGGCCTGTGCGTCAGCATCTGGCTGCCGGCCCGTCCGGCCACGCGAAGCGGGCAGGCATAAGATTGGATCACAGCGGCAAAGTGACTGACACCACGAGGCCGTGGCCGTCCGGGCCGGCGCCAAGACGGATATCTCCGCCCATCCCCCGAATCAGGGTGCGGGCGATGGCCAGGCCAAGTCCCGCGCCACCGGTTTCACGGTTACGCGAGTGCTCCAGCCGGTAAAACGGTTCGAAAACCCGTTCCCGTTCCGCTTCGGGAATACCCGGCCCCTGGTCAACAATCGTGACAACCGCTTCTGTTTCTGTGGTTGCCAGTGTTACTTCCGCCTGCGCGCCATAATTCACCGCGTTCTCAATCAGATTACGCAGGGCACGTTTGACGGCTTCGGGTTGCCCCTGGAGCACACATCTCGGACTGTCCTGGCAGTGAACCGCCAGACCCATTTCCTGGAGATCACCGCAAAGGCTGTCCAGCAGGGTGGCCAGGTCATACCGTCGGTGCTGTTCGGTGGTGGTGCCCCGGATGAAATCGAGGGTAGCCTCGGCCAGGTGCTGCATTTCCCTGAGGGAATCGAGAAGACGATCCCTGTCCTCGCCTTCCGGCAGCATTTCCACCCGCAACCGCATGGAGGTGATGGGTGTCCTGAGGTCATGGGCCAGGGCCGCCAGCAGTCTTGCCCGGTCTTCCTGGGCCCGGCCAACCTGATCCTGCATCTGGTTGAAGGCGCGGGTAACCTCACGGACATCCTCGGGCCCCTTTTCCGGAATCCGGACTTTCTCACCCCGCCCGAAAGCGTGGGCTGCCCGGCTCAACTCGTTCATTGGCCGCAGGATTCGACGTACCGCCAGCAACAGGGTCAGCGTGAGCAACACAGCGGTAATCCCAACGCTGGTCAGCGTGGCCTTTAACCACAGCCAGGAGGGCGCTGGTGGTCGGGCCCGGGCGTTGAACCATTGGCCGGAGGACAAGGCCAGGGAAACCCCCAGTACCGGGGGGCATTCGTGCCGGTCATCCCGATGGTCGTCCTCGTCACGGTGTTCTTCATACTCGTGGTGCTCATCATCCTCATCGTCATGCCGTTCACGGTCCCGATGTTCATCGCGATCCGGCAGGCAGTCGTCTTCGTCAGCCTCCATGGCTGTTCGAACCTGCTCCACGGACAGACCCAATTCCTCGGCCAGCCGGCGCGTCATGCCGGTGGCCCGGTCCTCGGTCAGATAGGGCGCGGGATCGATAGAAAGCCGCAGGGTCGGGCTGGAGAGTGCCCGCAGAATTCGCTCCTGCCGTTCCGGATCCGTGGTATCGGCCAGGGTGTAGCCATCGGCCACCCGCTGGAGGACGTGTTCCAGACTGGCGCTGCGCAACGCACCCTGACGCTCGCCTGCCAGGATGACGATCGTAATGATCTGCGCCGCCAGCAGCACCAGAACCAGCAACAGCGCCAGCTGCCCGCCGGCACGCCGGGGCCACAGCCTCATTGTTCAGCCCCTTCTACCGCCGCAATCCACTGGTAACCTCCGCCCCAGATCGTCTTGATCAGCCTGGGGCTGCGGGCATCCGGATCGATCTTGCGGCGCAGGCGGCTGACATGATTATCAATGCTGCGATCGAAAGCATCCGCCTCTCTGCCGAGGGTAAGATCCATCAGCTGATCACGGGACAACACCCGGCCGGCGTGCTCCAGGAAGGCGAGCAGCAGCTTGTACTCAGCGGTACTGAGTGACACTTCGACGCCTTCCGGATCAACCAGTTGATGACGATCCACGTCCAGCTTCCAGCCCTCAAACGTCAGAGACTGCCCGGCCATGGGGCTGCGTTGCGGTGGCAGCGCTGTGGTCCGGCGCAGAACCGCTTTTATGCGGGCCAACAACTCCCGGGGGTTGAAAGGTTTGGTGAGGTAATCGTCGGCGCCCATTTCCAGGCCGACAATGCGATCGGTTTCCTCGCTCATGGCGGTCAGCAGAATCACCGGCAACTCGGTGTGCTCACGAAGATGCCGGCAGAGGGTGAGGCCATCATCGCCGGGCATCATGATGTCCAGCACAACCAGGTCAACGGAGTGCTGTCGCAACTGTCGCTTCATGGCATCGCCGCCATCTGCCAGCAGCACGCGCAGGCCATGCTCCTGAAGATAGCGGCCGACCAGATCGCGAATGTCTCTGTGGTCATCAACCACCAGGATTGTGGGAGAGTCGCTCACTCGTTACTCCGTAGGATTACCGTCTGCCCTGATTATAGGGGAGTCGACTTCCCGCTTGGGCGCGATCTTGTCAAAAACCGTCGCAATTCCCCGCCTTGCGACAAGTTGCGACAAAGTCGGCGTATCACCGAGACAATTCTGCGACGTTTCCTTGGTGCAATAACTCCCGACCAACGATGACATTCCGTCACGGGTTTCACCAACCAAGGAGTTCGACCATGAAGAAAACCACCACCATTGCTGCGCTGTCCCTCGCCGCCCTGCTCAGCGCCACGCCCCTGCTTGTATCGGCAGATAACGACTACTGGGATGACGACCGCTACGAGGATCGCTATGAGAATCGCCGTGACGGCAAACCCATGGGCGCCGACCTCAAACAGTACAGCACCGAAGAAATGCGCATCATGGCCTATGGCCACGCCCTCAGACGCTTCGGCCCGGGCGTGAAGGTGTCTGTTGACGAGACTCCCGATGGCACCTACCGGGTACAGCTTCGGGATGCCAAGCAGAACCTGATCCGGGAGCAGGAGTTCAACCATTTTGGTAATCCGGTTCGCGGCGGGCGCCGGGACTGACTACCAGCAGCCAGCGCGGGGGCCTGTTCAGGTGCCCCGCCACCATTTGATCAAGGAGAATCACGATGACATTGATGGACGCTGACAACCGCTATGGTGCCGTTTCCCGGGCTGTGCACTGGATAATGGCAATTCTGCTGCTGGTAATGCTCGCCAGCGAAGTCTGGTTTGAAGCTCTGGAACACACCTTCTCGGATGCCTCCCTTATGGCCTGGCACCAGAGCCTGGGCCTGAGCATTTTTGGACTGGTGATCTTTCGCGGCCTCTGGCGAGGGCTGAACCGCTCGCGTCTGTCACCGCCCGCGCACTGGGCCACCATGGCGAAACTGGGGCACATTGCGCTTTACGCCCTGATGATTCTGATGCCGCTTTCAGGGCTGGCAACGTCTCTCGGTGAGGGCGATCCCGTTACCTTTTTCGGCTGGACAGTCTTTGGCTACGGTCCGGAAGTGGAGTGGCTGGAAGAGAGTGGCGAAGACGTACACGAAATACTGGCCAACGTGTTGTGGGTGATGATCGGCGTGCACGTAGCCGCTGCACTGGCGCATCAGTACCTGCTTGGAGACCGGATCATGAAGCGCATGGCGTGACAGCTCGAATACACGAAAACCCCCGGGCTCAAGCCACCGGCAGCGACTCGTCGCTGCCCCAGTCCGCCCAGGAGCCGTCGTACAACGAGAGCTGGTCATACCCGGCCAGCTCCGCCGCCAGCAGAATGATGCAGGCGGTGATGCCGGAACCGCAGGAAAACACCAGTTGCTGCCCGTTTCCGGGCTGAAGGTTCGGAGCAAGCTGTTTGAACGTTGCCTCCAGCTCACTGGCCGGCTTGAACCGGTAACCGTCCAGCACCTCGGTGAACGGAAGGTTGAGCGAGTTCGGTATATGGCCGCCGCGCACACCCGGACGGGGCTCCGGGGCCTGGGCCAGGAACCTCGCCCGGGACCTCGCATCAATCACCGAAACTTGCTCGTCGTCCAGATGCTGGAGAACGAACGCGGAATCCCGAACCCGTTCGCGGTCCAGACGGCCCGTCAGGTTACCGGCGGAAGCCGCACCCTGAACCGGAGCCGAAACCGTTTCCCGCCCCTCCGCTAACCACTTCGGCAGGCCACCATCCAGAACGAAAACCCGTTCAAGACCCATCGACCGCAGAATCCACCAGGCCCGGGGAGCCGAATAGATTCCCTGGTTGTCGTAAAGCACCACCAGGCTTTCAGACGTTATGCCCAGCCTGCGAACTTCCTGCGTGAACTGTTCCTCGGTGGGAAACGCATGGAGCTGGGACGATCCAGTATCGCAGAGCGTTCCCTCCAGATCGATCCGGTAACTCCCGGGTATCCACACCGGCTGGTCATAAACGATCGGCTCCTTACCAATAACCGTGGCCATACTCGCGTCGATCAGAACCAACCGTTCGTTATCGAGGTTTTCCAGCAGCCAGTCGGTGGTTACGAGTGGGGACGCCATGGTGTGCTCCTGTCCATACAAGAAATAAACGGCCGACTGCGCAGCCCGCCGAATCGACAGATCTACCCGACTGCCTTCAGGACGTTGCGGCAATCACCGAGATTTCCACCAGCAACTCCGGCGACGCCATCTGAGCCTGAACGCAGGCCCGGGCCGGCGCCGTACCTTCAGGCACCCAGTTGTCCCACACTTCGTTCAGGGCCTTGAAATCAGCCATATCCGCCAGGTAGATCGTTGCCGACAGGATTCTTTCGCGGCTGGAACCAGCTGTCTCGAGCAGCTCGTCCACTTTCTCCAGCATCCCGGTTACCTGGGTATGAATATCGCCATTCCGGTCCTTGGCAACCTGACCGCAAAGGTAAGCGGTGCCGTTGTGTTTTACGATCTTGCTCATTCGGTTGTTGGTGGAAATACGTTCAATGGTCATGGTGATGGCCTTGTTGGGGATTTTAATAACTATAACGGGGACCGGGGCGCAGATAAAACCGCCTCTAACGCCCGGCTCATGCGCCGGTTTGGAGCCGTGAAGCGGCGGGGAATTTGTCCGGCGACAGCGGCTGGTTATGCATTATTCGTAGTGGCTCCATAGCCTGAGGACTTTCACCACTTGCTCGTCCTCTAGCACTTGGTAGACCAGACGGTGCTGAATATTGATTCGGCGTGAATAGGCCCCCGCAAGATCACCAATGAGCTTCTCAAACGGAGGCGGTTTGCGGTATGGATCTTCCGCTATCAGCGCTAACAGTTCCTGGGCTTTTGGTTTGAGGCCGCTGGAGGCCAACTTCTTTGCATCTTTCTGGGCTTGCTTGGTGTAAACCAACTTCCATGTCACCAGTCCAGCTCCTCATCGCACTCATCCTCGGGGGTATCCATCCCCTCACGAATAGACTCCCGCATACCTGGCACGGAGAGCAGGTAAAGTGTTTCCTGAATTGCAGACCAGTCTTCCTCGGAAACCAGGACAGCTTTGTTCCGCTTACCCATGATGACGATTGGTTGGTGGGACTCGGCAGTCTCGTCGATCAACCGATATAGGTTGCTGCGCGCCTCAGTTGCTGTGATTCCGGTCATGACGCACCTCTTGTGTGTTCAAGTTTTCACCAAAGTGTACGCCTTTAGGTACGTACGTCAAGACGAACGTTTTGCATAACGCCTGGCTTTGCGGCGTGCCGGAGCGCCAGCGCAGGCGCGTCCGACAACAGCCACTGGTTAAGCTGCTTCGAAGTCCAGCCGATGGATACCCTCCAGATTGACTGTGCCGCGAGCCACCCATAGGTCATACATATCTTGCATCGCCAACCAACTCTCAGGAGTACGCCCGAGAACCTTGGACAGCCGCAGAGACATTTCAGGGCTAATGCCACTATCCCCTTTGAGCAACCGAGACAAAGTGGAGGGTGAAACGCCCAGACTGGAAGCAAGCTGACGAGAGCTGATACCGAAAGGCTCCAGGTACACCTCACGAATGAATTCACCAGGATGCGGCGGATTATGCATAGTCATTAGTGATAATCCTCATAATCAAGAATGTAGGCGTTGCCGTCCTGGAATTCGAACGTCATGCGCCAGTTTCCGTTAACCCTAATCGACCACCGGCCCTTGTCTTTGCCCTTCAATGGATGAAGCCGAAAACCAGGGATATCCATGTCTTCCACTGAAGTCGCCGTATCCAGAGCAGCCAGCTGCATACGCAGCTTCTTGGCATGGTCGGGTTGTATGCCAGACGTGTGGCCGGTCGAGTAAAACCGCTTCAGTCCTTTGTGACGGAATGATTTAATCATGAAGGAATACTAGCATGTTGCGCACCACGCAACAATAAAGCTTAACGCCCGGCTCACGCGCCGGTTTTGACCTGCACCCAACTTCACCTTTCCACCACTCGGCAGCACTAGATTTCCACGGTGTATCAAACAATTACCAGTCTTAAACCGTAGACGGGGCGGGGATATGCGTCAATTTTACAATTTCCAGTTCACCGAGGGTTCGTCTATTCACAATCCATAAACTGACCATTCCAGTCTTTTCATCAACTTACAAACGCATCAGCTCTGATTGGGCGGATCTTAGCGACAACTCTCGTATATCCTCGCCCTGAAAGGTATTTCGGGATTCCTTTAGCACTTCGACCTGTCACCCCGGCACAAACACCGGAAAACCATCCAGTTCGGCAGATAGCAAACGCTGGCCGAACAGGCTCTCAAGAGCCGAGGTCACCAGCATGTCGCGGGCCGGGCCCCAGCAGGCCTGGCCGTCGGGGTAAAGGAGGAGGATCTGGTCGCACCATCGGGCGGCCAGGTTCAAGTCGTGGAGGCACATGAAGACTGCCCGGTCGCATGCTGCCTGCTGGCGCAGCAGCTTCATCACGGCAGTCTGGTGCTGTAAATCCAGGTGATTGGTGGGTTCGTCCAGGAGCCAGATTTCCGGGCTTTGGGTCATCAGTGTGGCAATGGCTACCCGCTGGCGTTCGCCGCCGGAGAGTGTGTTAACCAGGCGATCTTTCAGGTGGATGACGTCCAGGGTTTCGAGAGCCCGTTCCGCAATCGCGAAATCCTCACCACTCTCCATCTGCCAAGGAGACAGCCAGGGGTGGCGACCGATCAGGGCGGTTTCCAATACAGTTGCCGGGAATCCATCCTGCCGGTCCTGGAACACCAGTCCCATCCGTTGCGAGATGGTTTTTCGGCGGATGTCGCCCAGCGGCGTCCCGTCGAGCAGCAGCTGTCCGCTTCTGGGCTCCCGCAATCCTGCCAGGGTATATAGCAGAGTGGTTTTGCCCACGCCGTTGGGGCCCAGTACGCCCCAGACCTGTCCCGGTTCGATAGCCAGATTCAAGGGAACGCCTGAGGTACGCCCCGGAATGTCGATGATCAGCGCTTCGGTGGTCAGGCGTGTCATCATCGGCTCCGATACAGTAGGTACAGGAAGGTCGGGACGCCGATCAGCGCGGTGATCACTCCAACCGGCAACTGCTCCGGCGCAATCACTACCCGCGCCAGAGTGTCCGCCAGCACCAGCAGTGTGCCACCGGCCAGTGCGCAGGCCGGCAGAATCAGCCGCTGGTCGTTACCCAGCACCAGCCGCAACATGTGCGGTACCACCAGACCAACGAAACCAACCGAACCGGCCATGGTGACGGCGGTTGCGGTCAGCAGGCTGGCCATCAGGTAGATCGACCATTCCAGTGGCCGCACAGAAACGCCCAGGGCCGCTGCCTGCAGGGAACCCCGGGCCAACACGTTCAGGGCTCGGCCCAGCGGAAACACCATCAGGCATACCAGCACAAGAATAATCAGTCCCGGCCACGGGGTGGCCGCGTGGGAAAGGTCGCCCATCAGCCAGTACAGCATGCCCGGCAATCGGCTGGCCGGGGTCATCGAGAGGATCAGGGTAATGATCGCTCCCCAGCCGGCGGCAACCACCACACCGGTTAGTAACAGCCGCGAGGGCGTCCAGCTGCCACTGCCGTGGGCCAGGCCAAACACCAGCAGGGTGGCCAGCATGGCGCCGGCAAACGCGGAGCCGGATACCAGAAAACCGCCAACACCAGCCAGCATGGCCAGTAACGCCCCAACGGCGGCGCCACCAGAAAGCCCCAACACGTAGGGATCGGCCAGGGGGTTTCGCAACAGTACCTGCATAAGCGCCCCGGCCACGGCCAGCAAACCGCCGGTTGCAAACGCGCTCAGGGTTCGGGGCAGACGCAATTCCAGAATCAGCGTTTGCTGTAACTCGGTGCCACTGCCGGTAATAACCCGCAGAGTGTCTTCAAAGCTGATGGCCGTGCTACCGATACTGACGGAGAGCAGGGCCGCCAGAAATCCCGCCAGCAGCAGGATAAGGAGTGGTTTGTAGGGGTTAGAGGTTGGCACGGGCCTGCTCCAGGGTCTGGCACAGGTGTCTGGCGCCGTCTGCCATACGTAGCGTAGGGCGCGCCAACAGGTCCGGCGGTTCGAGGAAGAGGTTGCCGGCGGCTACCGCTGCCAGGCCCGGAAACTCGCGCCAGGCTTCCAGCCACTGCCTGTCGTCGGACGATCCGGCGGTGATAATGGCTTCGGGGTTGGCTTCCAGAACCGCCTCCCGGCTGATCCGGGGCACCAGCCGTGGCAGCTCGCCGAACACATTAACGCCGCCGCACAGGGTTATGGCTTTGCTTATCAGCTCGTCCCGGTTCACGGTCATCAGTGGCTGGTCCCATATCTGGTAGAACACCTTAACCGGTCGAGCATCGGCATACTGAGCTTTAAGTTTGACTATTTCTGCACGAAACGCTTCGGCCCGCTCATTGCCGAGATCCGGTGAACCCGTCAGCAACGCCAGATCCGATACCGCCGCGGCAATGTCGTCAAACGTTCGCGGGGCTAGCCAGAATACGGAAATACCAAGGTCAGACAGCCGTTCCAATTGGCTGCGGGAATTGCCATCCACCCAGGCCACCACCAGGTCCGGTGCCAGCGAAACAATGGCTTCCAGATTCAGGCGATTGCTGTCGCCCACCTGCGGCAAATCCGCAGCTTCTGCGGGATAGTCACTCCAGGCACTCACGGCCACCACCCTGTCACCGGCACCTGCAGAGAACAACAGTTCCGTGGCGCCCGGTGAAAGGGAAACAACGCGTTGGGCCGGGTCAGTCAGGCATACATTCTGGCTCAGCGCATCGCGTGCGCAGGGTCCCTGGGCCTTCGCCAACACGGGCGCAAGCAGAGACAGTACACACAGTGCAGCCAGCCAGAGGTGCCTCATAGAGGGCGGGAGCCTCACAGATCGGTGAATTTACTGCTGGAAATCATAGCGCACCGTGGCCATGAAGGTTCGGCCGGCGGCAATGAAATCGGTATTGTCGAAACGTTTTGCCGTGGCGTACTCGTTATCCAGTACGTTATCCACGGTCAGCGATGCCCGCCAGCCCGGCGACAGCACCTTGCTCGCCCTCAGATCCCAGACAACAAAACCAGGGATGCGCTCCCGTCCAATCATGAACAGGTCATCGTATCTGTGGCTTTCAGCGCGAACGGTTGTGCCGAAGTTCCAGGTTTCAACCTGCTTGTCCAGGTCCAGTCGAGCCGAGCGCTCGGCCCTGCGAGCGAGTTGCTGGCCGGTTTCTTTGTCTTCAAAGTCTCCCGCAGAAGCTACTGCTTTCAGATGCCAGCCGTCCTGCTGCCAGCCAGTGCTCAGCTCAACACCTCTGAGGCGGGCTTCGGGTACGCTCGTGGCCTGGTTCTGGGTTGGCAGTGAAAGGTCTTCAACGTCGCTCTGGTAAACAGCCACATCCCAGAACCAGTTTGTGTAGCGGCCTTCAATGCCGGTTTCATAACTGGTGGCCTCCTCGGGCTCAAGGTCGGGATTGCCAAAACCCGGGAAGTACAGATCGTTGAAGGAAGGCGCCTTGAAAGAAGTTCCCGCATTGGCACGAACGCGATGATGAGCGTCCAGCTTGTAACCAACCGCAGCACCCCAGGTCTCTTCCGTGCCGTAAGCCTCGTTGTCATCGCTGCGCAGACTGAGGTGCAGATCGGTGCGTCCGAAGTTCAGCAGTGCCTGACCGAAGAAAGCCTCATTGGACCGACTGCTTTCCTCATAGGCGGTCGTGCTCTCGACTTTATCCACCAGATACTCCGCACCAAGCACGAATTCATGGGTGCCGGCGGTCAGCCAGTTCTCGATTCGTGAGCTGCGGGTGCGGGTGTTGAACACTCCGGAAAAGGCACTGAAATCTTCCAGCTCATCGCGGGAATCTGCCACATGGAACGAGGTTCGCCAATTGGCGGTGACCGGAACCTCAACATTCGCGCCTGCTGTCTGGAAGCGAAAATCTTCCTCGCCACCCTCGTACTCGGTGTTGCCTTTCGCGCTGAGGAAACTGAACCCCGCTGATACGCCGTTATCAAAGGTATGGCTAGCACTGGCAACCCCGGAGGTGTTGTCATAACCCTTGTCGTCTCCTCCTTCGATAACCGGTGCCCCGTCAGTACGGAAGTAATTGGCGCCGATCGTTACACGGGTCTGGTCAGTGACCGAAGAGAAGCCGCCGCCATACTGCTGGCTGTCGAAATTGCCGGCGCCTGCTTCTACCCAGCCGCGGTTTCCCTGGGATCTGGGCAACGTGAACGCCTGGATAACGCCCCCAACGGCGTCGGCTCCGTACAGGCTGCTACGGCTGCCGCGAACGATTTCCACCCGATTCACTAACTGCGGGGGCAAAAACTGCCAGGCCGGACCACCAACCGTCGCCGACCGGATTCTCACACCATCGACCAGAAGCACGGTCGCATCCGAAGCGTGACCGCGCATGAACACACCGGTCTGCTTGCCGAAAGATCCATTCTGGGAGACCGTCACGCCCGGCTGTGACTCCATGAGTTCACGAAATTCCGTGGGTTGCTGTCGCCGAATGTCTTCTTCGTCGACCACGGTCACCGAAGACAGACTCTCACCAACAGTCTTCGGCCCCAGTGTCGCGGTAACCACGATTGGATCCAGGGCATCGGATTCTGGGGCAGACTGGGCCGAAACGGCCAGAGGCAGGGCGGCCAGGGAAACACCGGCCAGTAAAACAGGGCATTGAACTCTGAACATGAAGCTTGCTCCGCACTCCGCGCGCACCCGCACGGGAATCTGGTTTTTGTTGCGGAACAGGGAATGGGGGCAGGCGGTAGACTGGTGTCAGGAAAGCGGAACCGGCATATCACCCACCCAGGTCGCCCACCGCAACATCGGGTGTTTTTCCAGGCCGGTCTCCGGGCTGGCAGGCGGAACCCTGGGTTCCCGGGCAATCACCTTCCCATGTCTTGGCGACACAGTGGCGCACAGATTGCCGTTGTCCTGCTTACCGTTGCGGGGGCAGCATCGGACTTGCGCTGGCAATGCCAGGCTCACCGATTTCCCGTTTCACCCGTCGCGCTTTGCGACGGACACCTGAAAAAAGAGGGGCAAGGCTAGCAACACCGGGGGGAGTGGTCAATGAGATCCGTCAAAGGTCTCCATGGCCGCAGCCTCCTCCCACTGCTATATTCTTTACTGACAATTAGTTTCCTTCGCCAAAACAGGGAGTTTTATGCAGGCCGAGCTCATCGACATCCGCAATCACATGGCCCAGTACCCGCCGTTTGACGAGATGGCCGAGGAGCTGCTCGACAGGGTGGTGGGCGGTATTGAGGTGGTCTACTTCAAGGCCGGCAGCCAGATCCTGGAATTCGGCGAGCCCAGCAACTGGCTTTATTACGTGCGCAGTGGCGCGGTAGAAATCTATCGACGTTCGGGTGAACTGTATAACCGCATCAGCGAAGGCGAAATATTCGGCCAGTTTGGCCTCCTGATGAACCGGAAAGTGCGATTTCCGGCAAAAGCCCTGGAAGACACACTGGTCTACAAGATTCCGGGAGAAATCTTCCAGTACCTGTGGGAAAGTGACGATAACTTCGCCGATTTTGTCGAGATTGAAGACCGAAGCCGCCTGCGATCTGCCGTTTCCCGTCGGGAAAAATCCAACGAACTGATGACTTCCAAGGTCACCCGGCTGATATCCCGGGAACCGGTTACGGCACCCCGCACTGTCCGGCTTCAGGAAGCTGCCCGGATCATGACCGAGAACGGTGTTTCCGCGCTGCTATTGATGGATGAAGAAGGTGAAAAGCCTCGGCTCAAGGGCATCATTACCGACCGAGACCTGCGTACCCGGGCCCTCAGCGAAGCACTGGCCTCGGAAACCCCCATCAGCGAGATCATGTCCGAGGACCTGATCACCATCCGCTCGAATCTGTTTATATTCGAGGCCATGCTCACCATGCTGCACAACAACGTGCACCATCTTCCGGTGATGGACGGAGACGAAGTTCGTGGCGTGATTGCGCTGTCAGACATCGTGAAATACGAGAGCCAGAGTAGCCTGTACCTCGTCAGCAACATCTATCACCAGCATGATGTAAAAGGCCTCAAGAAAATCAGCCTGGAAGTGCGCGACAGCTTCGTGCGTATGGTGAACGAGGATGCCAACTCTCACATGATCGGCAGCGCCATGGCCGGCATCGGGCGCAGCTTTACCCAGCGCCTGCTGGAACTGGGCGAAGAAAAGTTTGGACCACCGCCGGTGCCCTACTGTTTCATGGCCCTTGGCTCCATGGCCCGGGACGAGCAGCTGGTGGTCACCGACCAGGACAACGCGATGATCCTGGACGACAGCTTTGTGCCGGAAGCCCACGATGAGTACTTCCGGGTGCTGGCGAAGTTCGTCAGCGATGGACTGGCCGAGTGTGGCTACTCCTACTGTACCGGCGACATCATGGCCACAAACCAGAAATGGCGGCAGCCTCTGAGCGTCTGGAAGGGCTATTTCACCGATTGGATCGAGAACCCGAAGGCCGAAGCCCTGCTTAACAGCAACATTTTCTTTGATCTGGACGGCATTTACGGTGAGACCGAATTCGCCGAG
>Ga0064014_10025_pt1 | contig 88929 bp, 86 predicted proteins | sample CrowatWCoCulture_2_FD_61584 | JGI IMG/M metagenome (GOLD analysis project Ga0064014, IMG submission 61584) | Marine cyanobacteria communities from the University of California, Santa Cruz, USA, analyzing cyanobacterial DNA methylation -... | ecosystem: Host-associated > Microbial > Bacteria >...
ATTTCGCCCTTTTTGACCTCGACAGACACCCCGTGCAAGGCCTCGATCTTGCCGTAATGGGTATGGACATCTTCTAGTACTAGCATGTGGTTACCTCAGGCCTCGCCCAGATAGGCTTTGATCACGTCGTCGTTCTGGCGGATTTCTTCCGGTGTGCCACTGGCCAGGGGGCGCCCCTGGTTGATGACGTTGATGCGGTCGGAAATATCCATTACCAGGCTCATGTCGTGCTCAATCAGCACCACGGAAACGTTGTAGTCCTCTTTCAGGCTGACGATCAGCTGATTGAGTTCCTTGGTTTCCGCCGGGTTGAGGCCAGCCGCTGGCTCGTCGAGCATTAACAGCTTGGGCTCGGTCACCATGCAGCGGGCAATCTCCAGACGCCGTTGCTGGCCATAGGCGAGGTTGCCTGCTTCTCGGTTAGCCAGATCCAGCAGACCCACCCGATCCAGCCAGTAAGCGGCCCGATCCAGGGATTTCTGCTCTTTGGTCCGGTAACTGGGGGTTTTGATCAGGCCGGAAATCAGGTTGGTGTTCAGATGGCGGTGTTGAGCCACCAGCAGGTTTTCCACCACCGTCATCTGGCTGAACAGCCGCACATGCTGGAAGGTGCGCACCATCCCCAGTCGGGAGATCTTGTAGTCAGGTTTACCCTGAACTTCTTTCCCCTCGAACAGGATCTTGCCGCCGGTGGGTTTGTAAAAACCACTCATGCAGTTGAATACGGTGGTTTTGCCGGCCCCGTTGGGACCGATGATGGACACGATTTCGTGTTCCTGAACGTCCAGAGACACTTCGTCTACCGCCAGCAGGCCGCCGAAGCGCATGGACAGATTCTGTACTTCAAGCATCGTCTGTCACTCCTGCTTTTTCAGTTCAATATGAATGCGGCGCATGGGCATGAGGCCCTGCGGACGCCAGACCATCATCAGCACCATGGCGGCGCCGAAGATCAGCATCCGGTACTCGGAGAACTCACGGGCCAGCTCGGGCAGGATGGTGACGGCGATCGCCGCCAGTACCACACCGATCTGTGAACCCATACCGCCGAGTACCACGATGGCCAGGATGATGGCCGATTCCAGGAAGACAAACGATTCCGGGCTGATAAAGCCCTGCTTGGAGGCGAACACGGTGCCAGCGAAACCGGCAAAGAATGCGCCGATGGTAAAGGCGGACAGCTTCACCGCGGTGCGGCTCAGGCCCAGGGAGCGGGCAGCGATCTCATCTTCCCGCAGTGCTTCCCAGGCACGGCCCACCGGCATCCGCATGAAACGACGGATAACCAGGGCTGTGAACACCGCCAGAACCAGAGCAATCAGGTACAGGAAGATAACCTTGTGCTCACCGCTGTAGGCGATACCGAAGGTTTCGTGGAACGAGGTGTTGCCTTCTTCCTTCACCCTGCGACCAAATTCCATGCCGAACAGGGTCGGATCCGGGATGCCCCCAATGCCGTTGGGGCCGCCAGTCAGGGTTGTCCAGTTGTTCAGCAGGATCCGGATGATTTCACCGAATCCGAGAGTCACGATCGCCAGATAGTCTCCCCGTAGCCGGAGCACCGGGAAACCGAGCACCAGACCGAACAAGGCGGCAAGCAGCGCGCCGATGGGCAGTGCCAGCCAGAACGAGATACCTGTGTACTGGGAAAGCAGCGCAAAGGTGTACGCACCCACTGCATAGAAAGCCACGTAGCCAAGATCCAGCAGGCCGGCCAGACCGACCACCACGTTCAGGCCCAGGGCCAGCATGATGTAGATCAGCACCAGAGTCGCCAGATCCACGGAACCACGGGAAACGAGGAAGGGCCAGAACAGGGCGAAAACCACAATGCCGGTGAGCACCCAGGATTCAATTTTTGCCCGCTTGTTCTCGGCCATCGGCTCGCTCTTGGCTTCGGGGAACGGGCTCGGAATGCCTCGCAGCGTTCCCATCACTTGTTCTCGGAACAACTGGAACAGGAACACGATTACAGCAGCCAGCAACACCATGGTAATGGTGGTGGCGTCTGCGCCGGTCAGGGTTACGTTGATGCCCTGGGCTTCCAGGTTGAAGCCAATGATCGGGTAGGAAATGATCAGTGTAATGATTGCGCAGAAGAGCGCGTGTCGGAAATTATTAGCAGCCATCAGATCTTCTCAACCTCCGGTTTGCCGAGCAGGCCGGTGGGTTTGAACAGCAGAATCAGGATCAGCAGGCTGAACGAGATCACGTCCTTGTATTCACCGCTGAGGTAGCCGGAGGTCATGCTCTCTGCCACGCCCAGTATCAGGCCGCCCAACATTGCGCCAGGGATGCTGCCAATGCCGCCAAGTACCGCTGCGGTAAAGGCTTTCAGGCCGGCAATGAAGCCGAACAGTGGGTCAACCGAACCGTAGTACATGCCCAGGAGCAGGCCGGCAACCGCCGCCAGTGCTGCACCGATTACGAAGGTCGCTGAAATGATGCGGTTGGTATCGATGCCAAGCAGGCTGGCCATGCCCAGGTCCTGTGACACCGCGCGGCAGGCACGGCCAGTCCGTGAGCGTGATATGAACAGGGACAGGGCTGTCATACAGATCAGTGTGGTGATGAAGATGGTGATCTGCATGTAGGACAGAGACATCTGGAAACCGTCACCGGAACCGAAGTTGAAACCGCCGTCGATCAGCGCCGGGAAACCGACGTTCCGGGAGCCCTGTGCCAGATGAACGTAGTTCTGGAGGAAGATGGACATACCGATGGCGGAGATCAGCGGGATCAGGCGATGACGCCCCCGCACAGGCCTGTAGGCCACCCGTTCCACTGCCCAGCCCATGGAGCTGGAGACGATCATGGCGCAGAGCAGGGCGACGATCAGTATCAGGGGTAGCCAGGCAATGCCAAGAGCGGCGAGGCCGGTAATGGCAATCAGCGCCGTGTAGGCACCGATCATATAGATTTCACCATGGGCAAAGTTGATCATGCCAATGATGCCGTAAACCATCGTGTAGCCGATGGCGATCAGGGCGTAGGTGCTCCCGATCGTCAGCCCGTTAATGAGCTGCTGAGAGAAATACAGGAGGTCTTGCATTGTTATGGGACTCCGAAAGCCTGCTCCCTCCGCTACCACACCCCATGCCCGGGATATCCGGGCAGGAAGTGGGGGAGGATCAACAGGAGCCTAGAAAAACACCTTCTCCCGGATCGCGGTGAGAAGGTGCTCTCATGATTACCGTTTGTTAACGATTTTGGCTCAGTTTACCGGAGTTTTGCTTCCATCTGAATGCCATTCGTACACAACAAACTCGAACGACTTCATGTCGCCGGACTTGTCGTACTCAACGGTGCCGATCGGAGTCTGGAAGGTGCCTTCGCGCAGGGCGGCAGCAACGTCGAACGGATCGGTGGAGCCGGCGGCTTCAATGCCTTCGGCAACCAGCTGGACAGCGGTGTAGGAGGTCAGAACGAACGGACCGGAGGGATCCTCAGCTTTCTCTTCGAACGCTTCAACCAGCGCCTGGTTTTCGGCTTTCTGGTCGAATGCCGGTGGCAGGGTTACCAGCAGGCCTTCAGCGGCTTCGCCGGCGATGGTGTTGATGTCCTTGTTACCCACGCCCTCGGGGCCCATGAAGCGGGCGTCCAGGCCAGCGGAGTCAGCCTGGCGCAGGATCAGACCCAGTTCCGGGTGGTAACCGCCGTAGTAGACGTAGTCCACATCAGCCTGTTTGAGTTTGGTTACCAGCGATGAGAAGTCCTTGTCGCCGGCCGTGATGCCTTCAAACATGGCAATTTCAACGCCGGCGTCTTTCAGGGTGTCACGAACCGCAGTCGCAATGCCTTCACCGTACTGCTGCTTGTCGTGAACAATAGCGACGCGCTCGGGATTCTGGGAAGCAATGTAGTTGGCTGCAACCGGGCCCTGCATGCTGTCGAGGCCGATGGTACGGAACACCAGTTCATAGCCACGCTCGGTGATTTCCGGGCTGGTAGAAGCCGGGGTCACCATCAGGATGCCTTCGTCTTCGTAGATGTCAGAAGCGGGCTGGGTGGAGCTGGAACACAGGTGACCGATAACGAAGCGTACGCCATCGTTGACCAGGCTGTTGGCAACGGTTACCGCCTGCTTCGGGTCACACACGTCGTCGTACTCGACGGCAACAAGTTCTTCACCCATGACACCGCCATTGGCGTTGATCTGTTCGATCGCCATGCGGGCACCGGAGAATTGCATGTCACCATACTGGGCAACGGGGCCAGTCATGGGTCCGGCGATACCGATCTGGATTTCAGCAGCGGCATGGCCGGCGCCCATCAGGGCTACGGAAGTGCTAACAGCAGTTACGAGTTTTTTTACTGAAGTTCTCATTGAGTCTGTCCTGTTTTATTTCAGGGTTATTCTTGTGTTCTCAGAGAGTTAAACAAACACCACACCCCGCTGCTTGTCAACTGGATGAGTCTGGGGTTTGGTCCGGAACACGGGCCTGTCTGCAGAGGCAAATCCCGTGCCGCTCTGAGCGGTGTCACGCATCCGTGCTGTTTTCTTCATCCTGGTAGACCAGCTCGCGGAAGCTCTCATGTTCGCGCAGCTGATCAAAACTAACGTCTACGGAAGCATCGTCGCGGTATGCCTCGGAAATTTCAATAGCTTTCTTCAAGGTGCTGACAGCATCTTCCCAGCGGCCGATTTCCGCATAGGCGCATGCCAACTGATAGTGCGCGTGGCCATTATCCGGTGCAAGTTTCAGCGCGCGCTGGCAGAGACTGATGGCCCAGAGCGGTTCCTGCATTTCCAGAACGGCGTCGGCCTTGTAGCTTAAAGCTTCCACATCATCCGGGCGAAGATCCAGGATCTGATCGTAGGCGGAAATTTTGTTCTGCTGCGAAGTTTCCTGGCTGGCTTTAAGCCACAACGAATGCACTTCGTTGGTGCGCTCAATCTCGGCCTGGTTCTGGTGGATGATGTCGGATTTCTGCTTCAGCTGTTCTTCGATGAATTCGAGCCGCTTCTCATACTCAATCACCAGCTCGTTAACCCGTTTTTCCGCCAGGCTGGTCAGCTGGTTGCGCATATCCCGGATGGAGTTCCAGCCGATTACCACGAGAATGGAGGTGGCGCCGGCGATCAGGTAAAAGAAGTAGGTGACGGTGTCGGTAGCATAGGACATGGTTTTGTCGGCAACGGACAGTTCCTTGTCTACCACCTTTTCAATCAGTTCTGCCCGGGTGTTCTGCATTTCCTTGCGGAGAGCCTTGCTTTCCTCCAGCAGATACAGCTCCACGAATGGCGTGTACATGGGCTCTTCCAGTGTCTTGATGCTCTCCTCCACGTCTTCCGCGGTGAGTTCTTTCTCCGGCCCCAGGTCGTCCTGGCCATAAAGTGTGCCGGTGAGTGTCATCATCAAAAGGAAGGGCAGAAAATACTTGATCATCGGGCGCAATCCGTCCGTCTGTCGGAAATGGAACAAGTTCGTGACCTTAGCATAGTGCGTAGCTGAAAAAACGCAGGGAATCTCCCTGGCTTGCAATTTACGGTACAAAGACCTCTAATAGTTAGGGGTATAAATAAATTCCCGATGCCGAATTGGAGTAATGCTGTGAACAGTTATGAAGATGTACTGGTGGCGCTCAGGCGGGTGATCCGGGCAACAGACCTTCATTCAAAACGCCTGAGCAAGCATGCCGGACTGACCGGGCCACAGCTGCTGATCATGAGAACGATTCGGGATCTCGGTGAAGTGACCATCGGTACCATCGCCGAGAAGGTGAGCCTGAGCCAGGCAACGGTAACGACGATTCTGGACCGCCTGGAGCACCGGAATCTGGTTTACCGGGTACGCAGCACCCAGGACAAGCGCAAGGTGCACGCCCACCTGACCGATGAAGGTGCAGATCTCCTGGCCCGTGCGCCGAATCCGCTGCAAGAGGATTTCATTCAGAAATTCCAGAGCCTGGCGGAATGGGAGCAGACCATGATTCTGGCCTCGCTGCAGCGGGTGGCCAATATGATGGATGCTGATGACATTGATGCGTCACCGGTGCTGACCGTGGGGTCGGTTCTGAAGGACGACGGTTGGAAAGAAAAGGCCTGACTCTGCGAATAAGGGGTCAGAAGAAAGCGTTCTTCTGACCCCGTCTTCAAAGCCCGCTTCCACTAATGCACCGAAGACCCGCTCTTGGGCTTGTTGCCAAAACACACCTGAAACACATCGTTGTAGTGCTTGGCAAAATTCACCGACAGCCCATCCTTGAGATACTCCGGCAGCTCCTCATAGTCACCCCGGTTCGCTTCCGGCAGGATCAGGTTACTGATTTTCTGCCGGCGCGCTGCAATGACCTTCTCTCGAATGCCGCCGACCGGCAGCACCTGTCCGGTCAGCGTGAGCTCACCGGTCATGGCGATGTTCTGCTGCGGAGCTTCCTTGCGGGCGATGGACAGCAGTGCGGTGGCCATGGTGACACCGGCGCTGGGGCCATCTTTAGGTGTGGCGCCCTCGGGTACGTGCAGGTGCACGAAGGATTTGTCGAAGAAGGTCGGGTCGCCCTTGAAGCGCCTTAGGTTGGATGACACATAGCTGCAGGCGATCTCGGCGGATTCCTTCATCACATCCCCAGCTGACCGGTCAGTTTGAATCCGCGCTGGGCGCTGTGAATCCTGGACGCTTCGATGCTCAGGGTGGCGCCGCCCATGGCGGTCCACGCCAGTCCGGTGACGACACCGGTGCCTTTCAGCGATTTTTCTTTCTTGAACGAGGGCTGTCCCAGGTAGCGCTGAAGATCCGAGACGCCCACCTTCACTGGCTGGTCCGGATTGTCCAGCAGCTTTACGATGCCCTTGCGCATAATCTTGTGCAGTAGCTTCTCCAGGCTCCGCACGCCGGCCTCGCGGGCATAGCCCTCGATGACCTGTTTGATCGCGGCGTCGGTGATGTTGAACTGCTTTTTCAGCAGGCCGGCCCGCTTCAGCAGCCTGGGCAGCAGGTAGTGCTTGGCAATGGCCAGCTTTTCTTCCGCGATGTAACCGGACAGGCGAATCACGTCCATGCGATCAAGCAGTGGCCGCGGGATGGTATCGAGCTGGTTGGCCGTGCAGATGAACAGAACCTTGGACAGGTCCATGCGCACGTCCAGGTAGTGGTCCAGGAAGTCGCGGTTCTGTTCCGGGTCCAGGGTTTCCAGCAGAGCGGAAGCCGGATCACCCTGGAAGGACGCACCGATCTTGTCAATCTCATCCAGCATGATGACCGGGTTCGCCACCTTGGAATCTTTCAATGCCTGGACAAACTTGCCCGGCATGGCGCCGATGTAGGTGCGGCGGTGGCCCTTGATTTCAGCTTCATCCCGCATGCCGCCAACGCTGAAACGGTAGAATTTCCGGCCCAGCGCATCCGCTACGGAATGGCCAATCGACGTCTTGCCGACGCCCGGCGGGCCTACCAGCAGCAGGATTGAGCCGCTGACCTCGCCCTTGAAGGTACCTTCGGCCAGGAACTCGACGATGCGATCTTTTACATCGTCCAGACCGTCGTGATCACGGTCCAGTATCCGGCGGGCTTCGGTCAGGTCGAAGTGGTCCTCAGAGTGAACGCCCCAGGGCACCTGGGTCAGCCAGTCCAGATAATTGCGGGTGACGCCATATTCCGGCGACCCCTGCTCCAGAACCTGCAGTTTTTCGACTTCATCCCGGAAACGCTCCTGAACAGCCTCGGGCGGGTTGAGCTCATCCATGCGCTGCTGGAAACGCTCCACATCGGCTGTCTTGTCGTCCTTGGCCATGCCCAGCTCGCGCTGGATCACTTTCAGTTGTTCCTTCAGGAAGAACTCCCGCTGGTGCTTCTGAACCTTGGCGTTTACCTCTTCGCTGATTTCCGATTGCAGCCGGGCCACTTCCTGTTCCTTGCGCATCAGCAGCAGGACCTTCTCCATACGGCGGAGCAGGGGAACGGTGTCGAGTACATCCTGCAGCTCTTTGCCCGGGGCGCTGGTCATGGAAGCGCCGAAATCGGCAAGGGGAGAGCTGTCGTCCGGCCCGAACCGGGACAGGTACTGTTTTACCTCTTCGCCATAGAGCGGATTGGTGCGCAGAAGCTCCTTGATCGCGCTGATGATGGCCAGGGTGTAGGCCTTGAGCTCGTCAGCGTCTTCGTCCGGTTCTGCCGGGTATTCAACTTCCACCAGGTAGGGCGGCTTGCGGCGCAGCCACTGGACAATCCGGAAGCGCTGAAGGCCCTGGGCGATAAACTGGACCTTGCCGCTGTCGTTCTGGGCCTGGTGCACGCGAACCGCACAGCCCACGGTTTCCAGTTGTTCGCTGGCGGGGGTGCCGTCTTCTGCCTCCGGCTCTTCCACAAAGCAGATCCCCATCACCTTGTGGTCGGTCTCGCCGACCCGTTTCAGGGTTTGCTGCCACGGATTCTGGTTGACCACCACTGGCTGAACCTGGGCGGGGAAGAAAGGGCGGTTGGAGACCGGCAGCACGTACATGCGCCGGGGCATCATCTGCTGGGGCAGGGCGAGGCTTTTGCTGTGTTCGTCCTTGCCGATGTATTCAGTCACGTCCTCTTCGAATTCCTCAAGTGAATCGTGTTGCGTCTCATCATTCATGCCGCGAGTATCCATCCGGAAAGGTTGTGAATCAGTCCAGGACGGGTTGCTGGATAGTCGCCCCGGAGCGTTGTCTACTAGCTATGTAACGGCACATACGGTGATTTCAAGGAGTTGGCCCTGGCCAGTTGTTGCTTGACTTTCCCGGAATCGGCCCCATGTCCCCACACAGTTCGCAACGTTTCATTCGACTTTTCAGGTGCCCTGCATGAGCAATTCTCCCTACATCTTTGAAGCCACCATGGAAAACTTCCAGCAGAAGGTTATGGAAGCCTCTGCCAGCACGCCCATTCTGGTAGATGTCTGGGCCGAGTGGTGCGCTCCCTGCAAGCAGTTGATGCCGCTGCTGGAAAAGCTTGCCGACGATTACCAGGGTGCGTTCATGCTGGCGAAGGTTAACGCTGATGAGCAGGAGCAGCTCACCTCCAGCCTGGGCGTGCGCAGCCTGCCGACAATCATCCTGGTCAAGAACGGCCAGGCCGTGGATGGCTTTAACGGGGCTCTGCCGGAGAGCGAGATCCGCAAGGTTCTGGACAAGCATGTGGAAGCGCCAAAGGAAGATCCCTACGACAAGGCGCACCGGATCTGGGAAGAGGGTGATGTTGAAGGTGCCCTGGCCATTCTGTCGCAGATGAATCAGGAAGATCCGGAAAACCTGAAGGTCCTGATCGATCTGGCCCAGCTGAAGGCCGAAATGGGGGATCTGGAGACCGCTGAGCAGGTGCTGGAAAGCCTGCCGCCGGAAGAGAAGATGCAGCACCAGGCCAAGCAGTTGGCGGCCCGGATCAAGTTTCTCAGGCAGTCTGCCGAGCTGCCACCGGTCAAGGATCTTGAAATGGCCCTGGAACAGGACCCGAAAGACCCGAACGCACTGCACCAGTTGGCGCTTCATCACGTATTACAGGAAAACAACGCCGAGGCCATGGACCTGTTGATCCGTCTGATGCAGGTAGACAGCAAATACAAGGACGAAGTGGCCAAGACAACGCTGATCGAGCTGTTCGACAAGCTGGGTAATAACAACCCCGATGTACGGACTTATCGCCGTAAGCTCTATACCCTGATGCACTGATCGTTTGGCCTTTGTCATCAACAGCGTAGGTCGGGTAGAGTCAAAGGCGAAACCCGGCTGGTATTTCCGCAATGCTCAAACTCCCACCCCAACCCGACAACTCACAAAGCCCGTTCGGAATACGAGTTGGGGCTGTACTTCAACACTCGGGAAAAGCTGTTGGAGCTGGAGGAAATGCGGACGTTTGTTGAGTGGCTCAAGGACAAGCCGGAGGGGTTTGTGCTGAAGTTTCGAAGGGGCTGAACGAAACAAGGCCAGATGGGAGCTCCCATCTGGCCTTGTTTGCACAAAGGCAATGAACTTTTAGCCGTTACCTTTCTTCATTTCTTCATACTCATCCTCAAAGAAGAACTTCTCTTCTCCGAAGGCCGGTTCCAGCTCGTGTAGCCAGGTGGCCGTCTCGCTGTACTTGGCGAAGAACGGGCGCTGAACCCAGTCCGGATTTCGACCCTGCAGGAAGCGCAGTACGAACACCTTCTCGCCGTTGATTTCAGTAATACCCTGAATCTCCACCTTGCCGGGGCCGGCGCTCATGGAGGGGCCGCGGGCGGTCCGGGCCAGGCCGCTGACCTTTTTCATGGCTTCCCGATAGATGTGGAAGGCTTCGGCGAGAGGTACTTCAAAGTAGTTTTTGGCACCGGTGTCCCGCTCTACAAACATGTAGTAGGGGATGATGCCCAGCTGCACTTCTTTCTTCCATAGTTTTGCCCAGGCGTCGGCATCGTCGTTGACGTGCTTGATCAGCGGACCCTGGGCTCGGATCTCGGCGCCGGTGGCGCGGATACGGCGGATGGCCTCTTCGGCGATCTCGGTGGTGATTTCCTGCCAGTGGTTGTAGTGGGCCATGATGGCCACGTGCTTGCCGGCGTCCACGAGACGGGCGAACAGATCGATCAGCTCATCCGCATCTTTATCCGTCACAAAGCGGTAGGGCCAGAAGGTGAGGGCCTTGGTGCCGATGCGGATGGTCTGGATGTGGTCGAACTCGGGCTGCAGCAGTGGCTCGAGATACTGCACCAGGTTCTTGGTTTTCATGACCATTGGATCACCACCGGTCACCAGCAGGTCGGTTACCTCGGTGTGCTCCTGCAGGTAGCCGTGGAGCTTCTCGGCTTCGGTACTGGCCATTTTCAGGTCCTTGTCACCCACAAACTGCGCCCAGCGGAAGCAGAAGGTGCAGTAGGAGTGGCAGGTTTGGCCCTGGGCCGGGAAAAACAGCACTGTCTCGCGGTACTTGTGCTGAACGCCGTCCAGAACTTCACCGTCCAGTTCCGGCATGTTCATTTCCATCTGGCCGGCCGGGTGCGGGTTTAGCTCATCCCGGATTTCCTTGGCGACGGCCTGGATCTCTTTCTTGTCGGCACCTTCCCGGTGCATTGTTGCCATGCGCTCATAATGCTCGTCTTTCAGCATGCCCTTTTGAGGGAAGACAAGCTGATAGATCGGGTCGTTGGGTACCTTGTCCCAGTTGATCAGTTCATTGATCACGTATTCGTTGACCCGGAATGGCAGCACGCTGGCCACCACCTTCATTTCAAACAGGGTCTTTTCAGGGAGATTCTGGATGACTTCGATCTTGTCGAGCTGGCGGTCCGTGTAGACCTTGAAACGCCGTTCCTCGAACTCCGTAGTGGGAATCCGGTTCGGAAAGGTGACGATGGAGTTCATAGATCGCCCTCAGTTGGTGCCAATGACAGAAAAAGTGGTCCGACCACTTTTTCGGTGGTTAAAAATCAGGCAGGCGAGTATACATAAATCGGGTATTATTTTCAGGTCTAATTAAAAAGTTGCGGTAAATCAGGTAAGTGCCAGGGAAGATGTGGCTGAAAATTCAATAAAAAGCATTAAATGCAGCGAATGGGTCGCGAATGACGGCAAGCCGATCGTTTAGCGCGGTAATCAATTTTTCGTTTGACAAGAATGCTACGACATTGGTCGCAGTCTGGTTGTTTGATGGTCCAAAAAAGGTCATTCTTCCGTAAGTAACCGCAAGAAGTCCCTCCGAAATGGAATTCCGACGGGCTTTAATTGAACTTAACGGTCAAAATGTTGTAAAAATACTACGTAATCGGGTGGGCTAATCCGCACATTCGCCGACGCGTTGGTCATCTTTGGGGCCAAAAGCCCGTAATCCGGGGACGATCAGGCAGGAAAAGTGTGAGAGCTGTTCTATGCTTTGTACAGGTTCTTTGCACTTGGGGCCGGTACACCCGTCAGGCGTGGCCAGAGGTTTCTTGAAATACCCACAAAAAACACTGCATTCCATCGCAGCTTATCGACACCGCAACGCGCCCGGCTGCTGATCGTGGCGGCGCTGCACTTTTTGATGCCAAGGGGAGGGTTTGATGTACCAGGACGATGATCCCATTGAAACCAGTGAATGGCTGGACGCGCTGGAATCTCTGATCGAGAACGAAGGCGTAGACCGGGCCAAATACATTCTTGAGAGGCTCTCCGAGCGGGCGAGCCGCGATGGAACCGAGCTGCCGTATTCCATAACCACGCCATTCCGTAACAGTATTCCGGTTTCCCAGCAGGCGCCGATGCCTGGCGACCTCTTCATGGAGCGCCGTATCCGCTCCCTGATCCGCTGGAATGCCATGGCCATGGTTATGCGTGCCAACCAGCGTCCCGGTGACCTGGGCGGGCATGTTTCATCCTTCTCGTCGGCAGCGACGCTCTACGATGTGGGCTTCAACTACTTCTTCCACGGCGGCGACGAAAAGCGCGAGTCTGATCTGGTTTATTTCCAGGGGCATTCTTCACCGGGCATCTATGCACGCTCCTTCCTTGAAGGCCGTTTCGACGAGAAAGATCTCGATAAATACCGCGAGGAAGTCGATGGCACTGGCCTGTCTTCCTATCCGCACCCCTGGCTGATGCCGGATTACTGGCAGTTCCCCACCGTTTCCATGGGCCTTGGTCCGATCCAGGCGATTTACCAGGCACACGTAATGAAGTACCTGGACAGCCGTGAACTCATCGAGATGGGTGATCGCAAGGTCTGGTGCTTTGTCGGTGACGGCGAGTGCGACGAGCCGGAAACCCTGGGTTCCATTTCCATGGCCGGTCGGGAAAACCTCAGCAACCTTATTTTTGTTGTTAACTGCAACCTGCAGCGCCTCGATGGCCCTGTGCGTGGTAATGGCAAGATCATGCAGGAACTTGAGGGCGTCTTCCGGGGTGCCGGCTGGAACGTGCTGAAAGTCGTTTGGGGCCGCCATTGGGATCCCCTGTTCGAGAAGGACAAGGAGGGCAAGATGCAGCGTGCCATGGACGAGGTCTGCGACGGGGAGTTGCAGAACTTCAAGAGCAACGGTCCCGCGTATACTCGCAAGCACTTCTTCGGCAGGTATCCGGAAACGGCCAAGCTGGTTGAGGGCCTCTCTGACGAGGAAATCAACAAGCTCAACCGCGGTGGCCATGACCCGTACAAGATCTACGCGGCCTACCACCATGCCATCAACAAGAATGGCGGGCGCCCGACCGTTATCCTCGCCCACACCATCAAGGGTTACGGTTTCGGCGAAGCCGGCGAAGCTCAGAATACCGCTCACTCCCTGAAGAAGCTGGATGTTGAGCAGCTCAAGGCCTTCCGGGACCGCTTCGCTGTGCCCCTGAAGGACGACGAGCTTGATGATGTTCCCTACTACCGGCCAGCGCCGGATAGCCCGGAAATCGTCTACATGAAGAAGCGCCGGCAGGAGCTGGGTGGCTTCTATCCCAAGCGTCGCAAGGATTGCCAGCCGCTGCAGATTCCCGATCTGGACATCTTCAAGGCGGTGCTGGACGGCTCCGGTGACCGGAAGATCTCCACCACCATGGCGTTCGTGCGCATCCTGACGGCCCTGACCAAAGACAAGCGCATCGGTAAGCGTGTTGTTCCGATCGTGCCGGACGAAGCCCGAACCTTCGGTATGGAAGGCATGTTCCGTCAGCTTGGCATCTATACCGCCGAGGGACAGAAGTACGTGCCGGAAGATCGTGATCAGATCATGTACTACCGGGAAGACAAGAAAGGGCAGATCCTGGAGGAAGGTATCAATGAGGACGGGTCCATGGCCGCCTGGATGGCGGCTGCAACGTCCTACAGCACCAACAACTTCCCGCTGATTCCGTTCTACATCTTCTACTCTATGTTCGGCTTCCAGCGGGTTGGCGATCTGGCGTGGGCCTCCGGTGACATTCAGGCCCGAGGCTTCCTGATTGGCGGCACCGCTGGCCGGACTACCCTGAACGGCGAAGGTCTGCAGCACCAGGACGGTCACAGCCATGTTCTGGCCAACACCATTCCGAACTGTAAGGCCTACGATCCGGCCTACGGTTATGAAATGGCCGTGGTGCTCCGCAAGGGTATGAAAGAGATGTTCGAGGACAACCAGAACGTCTTCTACTACCTGACCATCGAAAACGAGAACTACGAACAGCCGGCGATGCCGAAGGATTGCGAAGACGGCATCATCAAGGGTATGTACAAGTTCGAGTCTGTTGAAACCAAGGGCCGCAAGAAAACACCGCGGGTTCAGCTGCTCGGTGCCGGCGCCATCCTCAATGAGGTGCGCGCGGCGGCCCAGATGCTGAAAGACGACTGGGGTGTTGCCTCTGACGTGTGGAGCGTTACCAGCTTCAACGAGTTGGCCCGTGAAGGCCAACATGTTGATCGCTGGAACCGTCTACACCCGGATGACAAGCCCAAGAAGGCCTACGTAACCCAGTGCCTGGAAAAGCAGGACGGGCCGGTGGTGTCTTCGACTGATTACATCAAGCTGCACTCCGAGCAGCTCCGGGCGTTCATTCCCAAAACCTACCTGACTCTCGGTACCGACGGCTTTGGCCGAAGCGATACCCGGGAGAAGCTGCGCAGCTTCTTTGAAGTGGACCGTTACTACGTAACAGTCACGGCGCTGTCAGCCCTGGCCCAGGATGGGGAGGTGAAGAACGATGTGGTTCTCGAAGCCATGCGCAAGTACGGAATCGATCGCAACAAAACGAACCCGGTGCTGAGCTAAGGAGACCGCCATGAGTGAACAGGAAATCAAGGTTCCGGATCTCGGCGGCGCGGATGAGGTCGAGGTAATCGAAATCACCGTCAGTGCAGGAGATTCCGTTGAAGCAGAAGATCCGATTCTGACCGTAGAGTCAGACAAAGCGTCTGTTGAGTTGCCGTCGCCCGGTGCCGGCAAGATCACCAAGATCACTGTAAAGGTGGGTGACAAGGTCAAGGAAGGCGACGTTGTCGGGATGATGGAAGCCAGCGCCGACGGCGGTGGCTCTGACGATGCCGGCAGTGATGACTCCGAAGGAAAGCCGGAAGAGAAAGCCGAGGAAAAGAGCGAAGCCAAGCAGGAAGAGAAATCCGAAGAGAGCAAGCCGGCGCCGAAGAAGGCTTCCGGTGGCTCCCGCAAGGAGACCGTCAAGGTTCCTGCGCTGGATGGCTTTGACAATGTCCCGGTGATCGAAATCAACGTGTCGGAAGGCGATACCATTGAAGCCGACGATCCGCTGGTAACGGTGGAATCGGACAAGGCCACCATGGAGATTCCTTCGCCCTACGCCGGCAAGGTGGGCAAGATCCTGGTGTCCGAGGGTGACAAGCTCTCAGAAGGCGATGAACTGCTGGAGATGACCGTTCAGGAAGAGGGTCGCGAAGCGGAAGAAGCCTCTGAGTCGGCGTCTGAAGAACCGGCGAAGGAAGAAAAGTCCGAGCCGAAGTCCGAAGGAAAACCGAAGCAGGAAGCAGAGTCGGCGCCTGAGCCCCAGGGCGCCACCTATGAGCCGCCCAGTCCGGGCGCCAAGGTCCACGCTGGCCCGGCTGTGCGCAAGATTGCCCGTGAGCTGGGTGCCGATCTGGCCCGTATCAAGGGCTCTGGCCCCAAGGGTCGGATTCTGAAAGACGACGTCCAGGCCTATGTGAAGAGCCAGCTCAAGCAGGCTCAGCAGGGCGGTGGTGTTGCCACCGGCTCCGGTATCCCCGGGGTCAAGCTGCCGGACTTCAGCCAGTTTGGTGAAGTGAAGCGTGAGGCCATGTCGCGGATGATGTTCGCCACGGCCAACAACATGCAGCGCAGTTGGCTGAACGTGCCCCACGTAACTCAGTTCGAGGATGCGGATATCACCGATATGGAGGATTTCCGCAAGGCCCAGAAGGCGGCCGGCGAGAAGAAGGGCGTGAAGATGACGCCGCTGCCGTTCCTGCTGAAGGCCTGTGCCACGGCGTTGGCGGAACTGCCTCAGTTCAACGTGTCCCTGGACATGGAGCGCAAGGAGGTGGTTCGCAAGCAGTACATTCACATCGGGATTGCGGTAGATACGCCCAATGGGCTGATGGTGCCGGTAATCAAGGATGTGGACAAGAAGGGCTTGTGGGAGCTGGCGGCGGAAAGCGCCGAGCTGGCCCAGAAGGCCCGGGACAAGCAGTTGAAGCCGGCAGAAATGCAGGGTGCCTGTTTTACCATCACCAGTCTGGGTGGTATTGGCGGCACGGCATTTACGCCGATCGTGAATACGCCGGAGGTGGCGATACTTGGGGTTTCCAAGGCGGCGATGAAGCCGGTTTGGGATGGCAAGGAGTTCCAGCCCCGGTTAATGCTGCCGTTGTCGCTGTCTTACGATCACCGTGCAGTAAACGGGGCGGATGCCGCCCGGTTTACCACGGTGCTCAGTCAGCTTCTTGGGGATATTCGTTCCCTTCTGCTGTGATAGGAAGCTAGTTGTCACCCAGCCTGAGGGTTGGGTGGCGCGACAAAGGCCGGTGCGGCTTTTCAGAACACGCTACAAGCACATCCCTGTGCGCTTGTTTCGGGCCATCCCTGGCCCTCTACAGTTCTGAAAAGCCGCACCGGCCTTTGTCGTTCTGGCTCTTTCCTGATCGCTTTTTCGCACAAACAAAACCCCGGCCGGAGCCGGGGTTTCTGCTGAGTTAACTAACTTCTAACGGAAGGATTAGAAGCTGTATTGTGCTACGTACATGAGACGATTTGCGTCGCCGTCGGCTCCGCCTTGGCTTTCAGTTTCCAGATTCTCGAACTGTACGCCCATGCTAACCTTATCAACCGGGCTCCACATATAGTTGATATACATGGACGTGTTCTGCTCAGTCGTGGTTGCTGCGTCTGCTCCGGCAAAGTTGCTACCCGCGCGATATACATACGCATTGGCGCCATCTGCATAGTTGATCGCACCCTGGATTGAGATCATATCGGTAATGGCAATTTTACCAGCCAGGAAACCGGCAAAACCGATGGCTGAATCATCGGCCGAACCTGTGTCGTAAGCTGTTTGCTTGGCCATGACGGCTGCTGCGTAAGAAAATCCACCCTGTGAATCTTCAAACTTTGCAGTCAGTGCAGGAGAGCTGGCGACGGTGCCTCTATCTTGGCCCGGTGTTGGCTCTAGCTGTTGCGTTCCGTCGGGTTGAAGTGTAAGAACCGGAGCTACGCCTACTACTCCGCCGTAGTCGATAGCATTCTCCAGTGAAACGGAGAACGGGCCGCTCATGTAGGTGATTTGCTCGGTACGGTCTTGTGCACCAGCAGTACCCGGAACGCCATCGAAGTCCACGTTAGCAGTGTTGCCGACCCAGGAGTTACAGTTGGACCAGTACCGACCAATTCTGACATTGTTGTATTCGCCATAAGCGTGGCGCAGGCGCGGATCAAGGCTGGCGCTATTGCTGAAGTCGAATTCGACAACAACTTTGACCCCTTCCGGATTAACCACAGAAAGACCGACACGGCTGGTATTTGCGTCCATGCCAAAATGGCCGTCGGCTGTGTCAGCGTCGCCTTTTGTGATTTTGGCAAAGTTACCGGCGCGACCGCCGTTAGAAATTTCTTCGTCGATTTGTCAATCTCAGTTTGTTGCTTTGCATCGTTGTTGTCTCTACACATTTTTGTTGTTGGACCCAAAAACAAGGTAGTTACGAATTCGTGACAATTTAAATAAATTCATGCAGAAATTAGACGAATGTCTATAACAGCTTTTCGTTCATAGTCAGACATCTGCAGTTGCCAGTGAGGCGTAAACTTGTTCCATGACGTCCGAAAGTACAGTTCTTGAGTCAGCCACGTTCGCGTTTCTTGATATTGAAACCACCGGCGGCAATTCAGCCCGGGACCGGATTACCGAGATTGGTATCCGGTTCTGGCGGGCCGGTGAGGTGGTGGGCCAGTGGCAGACGCTGCTGAACCCGGAAACGCGGATATCACCGTTTATCGAAAACTTTACCGGCATTTCCAATGAGATAGTGGCGGATGCGCCGTTGTTTGAAGAGATGGCGGATGAGCTGGAGGCGCAGCTTAAGGGCAAGGTGTTTGTTGCTCACAATGCCCGTTTTGACTACGGCTTTATCAAGGCTGAGTTCCGCAGGCTGGGGCGATTGTTCTCGGCCAAGGTGCTGTGCACTGTAAAACTGTCCCGTCGGCTGTATCCGGAATTCCGGCGCCACAACATGGACGCGCTGATTGCCCGCCATGGCCTTGCCCAGGTTCAGCGGCATCGGGCCATGGGGGATGTGTCCGCCATGTTGTCCTTTTTCGAGCATGCCCGGGCAGAGAAAGGGGACGGGAAATTCGAAAGTGCCCTGCGGGACCTGCTGCAACGCCCGAGCATTCCCTCTCACCTGCCAACGGATATCCTGCAGGATCTGCCCCGGGGGCCGGGGGTGTATCGCTTCTATGGCGAGAACGATGTGCTTTTATATGTGGGCAAGAGCACCAACATTGCCCAGAGGGTGGCTTCCCACTTTTCCGGCGATCACAACTCTGCCCGGGGCGTGCGCATGTCCGAGAGCCTGCGTCGTGTCGAGTGGACAGAAACGGCCGGTGAGCTTGGCGCGCTCTTGCTGGAACTCAAACAGATCAAGACCCTGAAACCCCTTTTCAATCGCCGCTCCAGGGCGGCCAAGAATCTGGTAAGCATCGAACTTTCAAAAAACGAGGCCGGGTATCTGCAGGCGCGGCTGGTTCGTGAAATCGAGCCTCACCGACTGGGGGATTATTTCGGATTGTTCCGCAGCAAGCGGGATGCCGAGCGGGCACTGGGCGGCATTGCTACCAAAAATGAATTGTGCAACCGGTTGCTGGGGCTGGAGCCAGAACACGGTGGCCCCTGTTTCCAGCGCACCCTCGGGCGCTGCAAGGGTGCCTGCGAAGAGCTTGAGGATGTCGAGCGTTACAATCTGCGGGTTCAGATTGCCTTTCACAGTCTGCGTCTGAAGACCTGGCCCTGGAAAGGGCCGGTTGGGATTATTGAGCGGGATGCCCGGAGCGGCCGCACGGATATCCTGGTGGTCTATAACTGGATGCACGTGGCCACCCTGCACGACGAGGAGGAACTGGAGGACCTCTCTCTCCGCGGCCAGGCGGTCACCTTTGATCTGGATTCCTACAAGCTTCTGATCGGCGCTCTGATGGATCGGAACAAGGGTGTGAGCGTGCCGCATCGGGTGATTGAATTGCCGGCCGTCGGGGAACCGGATGTTCTTATGCCGTGAGTGGCGTATTATGGTGCAAGAGTCCGCACACCTACGTACTTGTCTGGCGCGGTCACTCTACTATTTTTAATTGCTTAGCCGCTTTCCCGAGAGAGATCTATGAATAAAGAACCCGTCAGCCGCGAACTGTTCGATGAAGTCATGGTGCCCAACTACGCTCCCGGTTCCATCATCCCGGTGCGAGGGGAGGGCTCCCGGATCTGGGATCAGGAAGGCCGCGAGTTTATTGATCTCCAGGGTGGCATCGCAGTGACCTGTCTTGGTCATTCCCATCCGGGGCTGGTGGGTGCATTGCACGATCAGGCCGAGAAAATCTGGCACCTGTCCAATGTAATGACCAACGAGCCGGCCCTGCGTCTGGCCAAGACCCTGTGTGACCTCACCTTCGCCGAGCGTGTGTTCTTCGCCAATTCCGGTGCCGAGGCCAATGAGGCAGCATTCAAGCTGGCTCGTCGCTATTCCTGGGAACACCATGGCAAAGAGAAGAACGAGATCATTTCGTTCACCAATTCGTTCCACGGCCGAACTCTTTTCACCGTTAGCGTTGGTGGCCAGCCAAAATACCTGGAAGGGTTCGAGCCGGCGCCGGGAGGTATTCACCACGCCGAGTTCAATGACCTGGAGTCGGTGAAAAAGCTGATCTCCAAAGAGAAAACCTGCGCCATTGTGGTGGAGCCGATTCAGGGTGAGGGCGGTGTTATGCCCGGCGACCAGGCGTTCCTTGAGGGGCTTCGTGAGCTGTGCGACGAGAATGACGCGTTGCTGGTGTTTGATGAGGTTCAGTCCGGCGTTGGTCGAAGTGGCCATCTATACGCTTACCAGATGTACGGCGTGGTGCCGGATATTCTTTCCAGCGCCAAGGGGCTTGGCGGGGGCTTCCCGGTTGCGGCCATGCTGACTACGGCCAAAGTTGCCGCCAGTCTGGGTGTGGGTACCCACGGCAGCACCTACGGTGGTAACGCACTGGCCTGCGCGGTGGCCCAGAAGGTGGTGGACACCGTTAGCCAGCCGGAGATTCTCAAGGGTGTGAAAGCCCGCTCTGAAAAGCTCCGCAAGGGCATGATGGATATCGGCGAGCGTTATGGCGTGTTCAGCGAGGTTCGCGGTGCCGGTCTGCTGCTCGGTTGTGTGCTGACCGAAAAATGGCAGGGCAAGGCCAAGGATTTCCTCAACGCCGGCCTGGAAGAGGGCGTGATGGTCCTGGTGGCCGGCGCAAACGTGATTCGTCTGGCTCCGTCTCTTATCATTCCGGAATCGGATATCGACGAAGCCCTGGAGCGTTTCGAAGCGGCGGTGAAAAAACTGACGGCCTAAGGAGATTTTATGTGGCTGGTACGTCCGGCTCAGCCGGATGATCTGGACCAGATTCTCGCCATCGCGGGCACCCAGTGTGCCCGTCTTTCTTCAACTCTGCCCAAACAGGGCGATGCCCTGGCCTACAAGATCGAGCAGTCCCTGGCTTCCTTTGCCGGTAGGATCAGCGCTGAAGACGATCCGCCGCGATTTCTGTTCGTGCTGGAAAATACCGAGACCGGAGACATTGCGGGCACCGCCGGCATTGATGCCCGCGCCGGCAACGGCCAGCCCTTCTACAGTTACCGGCGGGACGCCCTGATCCATGCGTCCCACGAGCTGGGTGTGTCGCGCCGGGTGGAGGTGCTGTATCCCTCCCACGCGCTGACCGATGTCACCCTGCTGTGCTCGTTCTCCGTCCGCCCCGAACTGCAGGGAACCGACGCGTTCGAGTTGCTGTCCCGGGCCCGGATTCTGTTCATGGCCGACCACCGGGAATGGTTTACGCCGCGCATGGCGGTGGAAATCCAGGGCGTGCAGCTGGAGGATGGCAGCGTGCCCTTCTGGGACAGTCTTGGCCGGCACTTCTTCGATATGGATTTCGAAACGGCGGACCAGTACTCCGGCCAGTTGAGCAAAACCTTTATTGCCGAGCTCATGCCCCCCAACCCGATCTACGTCACGCTGCTGAGCGAGGCGGCCCAGGAGGCGATGGGGCAGCCGCACCAGATAACCGTGCCCAACTTTGAGCTGCTTCAGCGGGAAGGCTTCCAGCCGGGCAGTTACCTGGACATTTTTGATGCCGGTCCGGTCCTTGAGGCTCGCACCGACAGCCTGAGAACCCTGGTAACCAGTCACCCCATGGAACTTCATGGCACCAATGAGGAGGTGGGCGAAACCTGTCTGATTGCTGCCGGCGAGCGGGAACAGTTCCGCTGCACCCTGACACCGGTGGCCGAGACGCTGGACGACAAACTCAAGGTTCCGGTTGCCACCTGGAAGACACTGAACAGGACCGCGGGCGACCGGGTAAGGATTGCGCCGCTATGACAAGTTTCGGAATGGCAAACCGTGCAGCCGGCGGGCTCAGGGAGGCGATAGCATGTTGGTAATTCGCCCGTTACAGGAAAACGATCTGGATGATCTGTACGCCATGGCCCAGAGTGCCGGGAAAGGGCTTACCACCTTGCCGGCGGATCGCGAGCTGCTGCAGAAGAAGATCAACCACGCCCGTGAAACCTTCAACCAGCGTATTGCGCCGGAAGCCGGGCTGTATCTGTTTGCCCTCGAGGATATCCAGCGCAAGAAGACCGTCGGAATCAGCGGCATCCAGGCCCGGGTTGGGCTGGACGAGGTGTTCTACAACTACCGTCTGAGCGTTACCGTGAATGCCTCCAAAGAGCTGGGTGTTCACGTGCGCACGCCCACGCTGCACCTGTCCAACGACATGACCGATACCAGCGAAATTTGCTCGTTATTGCTCTCCGATGAGTACAAGGGCGGGGGCAACGGGCTGCTGCTCTCCCGGTGCCGGTTCATGTATCTGGATGAATTCCGCAAGCATTTTTCAGAGAAAGTATTCGCGGAAATGCGCGGCGTGTCCGATACCCAGGGCCGAAGCCCGTTGTGGGATGCGCTGGGAACCAAATTTTTTGATATGGAATTCAGTGAGGCCGACATGCTGTCTGGCCTGGGCAACAAATCGTTTATCGCCGAGCTGATGCCCAAGTATCCGATCTATCTGCCCATGCTGCCGGATTCGGCCCGGGCCGTGATTGGTCGGGTTCACGACAATACCGCGCCAGCGCTTCGAATGCTCCAGTCCGAGGGGTTCAACTTTAACGGGTTGGTGGACATTTTTGATGGTGGCCCAGTGGTCGAAGCCTTCGTGCACAACATCCGCACGGTACGTGAAGGTATGAACCGGCACGCCATGGTGACCCGAAAGCCGGTCAACCTGGATGTGCCTGCCGATGAGCGGGTGATGGTATCGAACCGCTCATTCCGGGACTTCCGGGTAACCACGCTGCCGATAGAGTGCATCGGGCCGGATACCGTCAGCCTGCCGCCCGAAGTGGCAGAGGCGTTGCAGATTGAATCGGGTGATCCGGTTCGTCTGGCCCCCTTGAAAGACTCGGGGGTGCTGACCAAACATAGTTATAGAAGCTCAATACCGGGAGGTGCATCGAAATGGCAAAGCTGACAGGTGAACTGTTTATCGACGGGCTCTGGCTACAGGGCCACGGGCCGGTATTCGAGTCTGTCCAGCCGGTGACCGGTGAGACGATATGGGATGGTGAAAGCGCCAACCTGGAAGATGTGGATGCGGCCGTTCGTGAGGCACGAAATGCGTTTGTGAAGTGGCAGCGCAAGAGCTTTGCCGAGCGCCAGGCCGTTGTCGAAGCCTTCGGTGAGTTGCTTGAGGAGCACAAGGAAGAGCTGGCCCATCAGATCGGTCTGGAAACCGGCAAACCCCTGTGGGAATCCCGCACTGAAGTGGCAGCAATGATCGGCAAGATCGGCATTTCGGTGAAAGCCTACAACGATCGTACCGGAACCTCTGAATCCGAGGCTGCCGGTGGTCACGCGGTGCTCAGGCACCGGCCCCACGGTGTGGTGGCGGTATTTGGCCCCTACAACTTCCCGGGGCACCTGCCGAATGGCCACATAGTGCCGGCGTTGCTGGCCGGCAACACAGTGGTGTTCAAACCGAGCGAGCTGACCCCCGGCGTCGCCGAACTGACGGTAAAACTCTGGGAAAAGGCCGGTATTCCGGACGGTGTGATCAACCTGGTGCAGGGCGGCTCGGATACGGGCAAATCCCTGGCCAGCCACCTGGCGATTGACGGTCTGTTCTTTACCGGCAGCTCAACCGTTGGGCACCTGCTGCACAAACAGTTTGGTGGCCAGCCGGAGAAAATCCTGGCTCTGGAGATGGGCGGCAACAACCCGCTGATTGTTCAGGACGTGGCTGATGTGGATGGCGCAGTCCATCATGCCCTGCAGTCGGCATTCCTGTCGGCCGGCCAGCGCTGCACCTGCGCGCGCCGACTCCTGGTGCCCAAGGGCAAGAAGGGCGATGCCTTCCTGGATCGGCTGGTGGAAGTCTCCTCCCGGATCAAGGTGGGTGAGTTCGACGCCGATCCACAGCCGTTTATGGGCTCCGTGATTTCTGCCGAAGCCGCCGACAAACTCCTGGCGGCCCAGGCCAGTCTGCTTGAAAAGGGCGGCAAATCCCTGCTGGAAATGAAGTCCCTGAAATCGGGAACCGGCCTGCTCTCGCCCGGTATTATTGATGCCACAGGGCTGGAAGTGACTGACGAAGAATTCTTCGGGCCATTGCTGACAGTCTATCGCTACAAGAGCTTTGATGATGCCCTGGAGCTGGCCAACAACACTCATTACGGGCTGTCTGCGGGGATCCTTACGGATGACCGCAAGCTGTATGAGCGTCTGGTGGAAGAGGTCCGCGCGGGCATTGTGAACTGGAACCGGCCACTGACCGGCGCCAGCAGTGCAGCGCCCTTCGGTGGCGTTGGCGCCAGTGGCAACCATCGCCCGAGTGCCTACTATGCCGCCGACTACTGCGCCTGGCCCATGGCCTCGCTGGAGGCCGGCAAGAGTGAATTGCCAGACTCTCTGGCACCCGGCCTCAATTTCGAATAACGGAACCCAGTGCCATGGTGAAACACGCGGTTGAAGCAAACTTCGATGGCCTGGTCGGCCCCACCCACAATTACGCGGGGCTGTCCTGGGGCAATGTTGCCTCCAAGTCCAATGTCAGTTCCGTCTCCAACCCGAAAGAGGCGGCATTGCAGGGCCTGGCCAAGATGAAGCGTCTGGCGGACCGGGGCTATGTGCAGGGCATTCTGCCGCCTCACGAGCGCCCCCATGTGCCAACGCTTCGGGCTCTGGGATTTGAAGGGACGGACGCCCGTGTGCTGGAACAGGCGGCCAAGTCCAGCCCATCCATACTGGCGGCGGTGTCGTCTGCGTCGCCGATGTGGACGGCCAACGCGGCCACGGTATCGCCCAGCGCTGATACCTCGGACCATCGCGTGCATTTCACCCCGGCGAACCTGAGCGCCAAGTTCCACCGTTCGATCGAACACACAGTCACCGGGCGAGCCCTGAAATCCATTTTTGCCGACGAGAGCTACTTTGCCCACCATCCGGCGCTGCCATCGGTGAGCCACTTTGGTGATGAGGGTGCCGCCAACCACACTCGCTTGTGCGCTGGATACGGCGAACCAGGTGTGGAGCTCTTTGTGTACGGCCAGGTCGCATTCAACGAGCAGGCGCCGGCACCAAAAAAATACCCGGCGCGACAGACCCTTGAGGCGTCCCGGGCCGTGGCGCGACTGCATGGCCTTAAAGATCAGCATGCGGTCTTTGCCCAGCAGAACCCGGAAGCCATCGATGGCGGCGTTTTTCACAACGATGTGATTGCCGTCGGCAACGGCAATACCCTGTTCTACCATGAGCTGGCTTTTTTGAAAGAGGGAGAGGTGCTGTCGGACATCCGGGAGCGTCTTACCGGCGCCGAGCTTGAAGCGGTCAGGGTCAGCAGTGCCGATGTGCCGCTGGAAGACGCGGTGGCCTCCTACCTGTTCAACAGTCAGCTACTGAACACGCCGGACGGTATGCTGCTCGCGGTACCCGGTGAGTGCCGGGAAGTGGCGTCCGTCAGCCGTTATCTGGATGATCTGGTGAAGTCCGGCGGGCCGATCACCTCGGTAGAGGTGTTCGACGTCAAACAGTCCATGCGTAACGGCGGTGGCCCGGCCTGCCTGCGGTTGAGAGTGGTCCTGAACGACGAGGAACTGAAGGCCATCAACCGGGGCGTGCTGCTCACCGATGAACTCTATGAGCGCCTGACCACCTGGGTGGAAGCCCATTACCGGGACAAGCTGAGCCAGGACGACCTGGGCGATCCCATGCTGCTGGAAGAAGTCCGCAAAGCCCTGGACGAACTCACCGGGATCATGGGCCTGGGTTCCATCTACGATTTTCAGCTCTAGCAGCCAGCCGGGTTACCGGCGGTCAGGCGGCAATCGACGACGTCAGCATATCCATGGTGTGCCGGATCAACTGCTCGGCCGGAAACTCCGGGTTGCCTTCGCCCATTTCCGACTGGCAGAGCAGAATCACCCCATGCAGGGCGCCGCGCAGATACAGGGCGGTCTGCACGGGGTTGGTAATCCGTTCCCGGTTCATGGTGCCGTCCTCAAGCCCCAGTTCGATGGCACCCACCATCAGTTCCATCAGGTCTGATTTGGAGCACAGCATTTTCTCAGCCTGGCTTTCATCGGCCTCGGCCATGGCGGTGGATGCCTTGGTCAGCGCCGAGAAATAATCCGGTTCTTCCAGATAGAAACGATAGTAGGATTCTCCCATCGCCCGGATCTGGGCCAGGCCGTTATCGGCGGTCTGTCTTGCCTCTTCGAATCGCCGGAACAGGCTGTGCCCCGCCCTGAGCATGATGCCCCGCTGTATTGCAGCTTTGTCCTTGAAGTACACGTAGAGCAAGGCCCGGCTGAGACTGGCGGTACGGGCGATGTCGTCCATGGACGTGCGCTCATAGCCCTTTTCAGAGAACACCAGTTCGGCGGCATCCAGAATGGTGTCGTAACGGGCCTGTTTCTCTCGCTCGCGGCGGGTTTTCAGCGGTTCGCTCATTCAATCATCCGGTCAGTTGGCAACAGCATGCATAGGATACCTGAATTCGAATCAAACCCGATTATTGACAAAATGTCAAAGAATGACATGATGTCTAAATCAACCATCGGGTTTCTCCAGGGACTGGACCCCGCCAGCCACACGAGCATGGATGAAAGGAAGAGTCATGAAGCCACTTCGTATCCCCGTTGCCATCGTTTCGCTTGCCGTTTTTTCTCTGTTTCTGTCGGGCTGTAAAGCCAGCGACGTCTCCCCCGAATCCGGGCAACAGAAGGTTTCCGTGCGTGTGTCAGACGTGACCGGTGGTGAAAGCCAGGACATGCCGCTGCGGTTCTCGGGCATTGTTCGCGCCACTCAGCGCGCGACCCTGACATTCCAGGTGAGCGGTAACCTGAAGGAGCAGGCGGTGGAGCTGGGCCAGACAGTGCAGGCCGGTGATGTTCTCGCCCGTGTCTACAATCCCGGCCTGGAGCCGGCCCGTGATTCTGCCCGGGCCCGGCTGGAAGAGTTGAGAACACAGTATCAGCAGGCTCAGCGGGAGTGGGAGCGCTCCAGTCGTTTGCATGAGCGTGGTGTTGTGTCGGAGCAGACCCTGGAGCAGCTTGCGGCGCGTCGGGACTCCCTGGAAGCCAGCGTGGCAACGGCGCGGGCGTCCCTGGCGGAGGCAACCCAGTTGCTCGAAGAAAGCACGCTGCGGGCTCCGTTTTCCGGCCGGGTAGAAGCCCTGCTGGTTGAGCGGGATGAATTCGTCGCGGCCGGTCAGCCGGTGATGCGCCTGTCTTCGCCGGAAGGCCGGGAAGTGGAAGTGCGAGTGCCCGCCCATCTGCTGAACCACGTGCAACTGCGGCAGGCCCTGCCGGTCTGGTCGGTGCAGGACCGCAGCCAGCCTTCGCAAACCGGTTCTGTTGTGGAGATCGCCCAGGCTGGCGCCATTCGTGGTGAATTGCACCCGGTGCTGGTCAGTCTGCCGGTCAATACCCTGGAGCCGGGCGAACCTGTGGAGGTGGGGATAACCCTGGTACGCGAATTGGCACTCACGGTTCCTTTGCTCTCTGTGGTCCGGAATGCCGAGGGAACCAGTGTTTTCCGGGTCCGTGAGAAGGTCGCCAAACGGGTTCCCGTGGTCGTGGATCGGGTTGTCGGCGAAAGGGTAGTCGTCAAGTCCGGTGATCTGGCGCCCGGTGATCAGGTGGTGTACGCGGGCATGACCCGGCTGGCCGACGGTGATGCCGTGGAGGTGCGCTGATGACTCGTCGGCTCCTGAACTGCCAGCGACTTCTCGGGATGGTTGTTGCCATGCTCTGCCTTCTTGGCATTGCGGCGTACAGCACCATGCCACGTCAGGAAGATCCGTCGTTTCCTTACCGGGCGGGGCTGATCAGTATTAACTACCCGGGCGCCAGCGCCGATGCTGTGGAGCGGCTTGTATTGCAGCCGCTGGTGGACGAGCTTCGCCAAGTGGAAGAGGTCGATTTCTCCCAGGCGACCGCCCGCACCGGGGTGGCCATTGTCCGGCTGCGCCTGAACGATACCATCTATGACACCGACCCAGCCTGGGATCGGGTGCGCCAGGCCATGGAGCGGGCGCGGCAGGACTTTCCGGATGATGTGGGGCAAATGGTGCTGGATGACCGCCTGATCGACAATCCTGCAATTGTCATGGCCGTAGGTGGCTCGCCGTCGGTCACGGAACTAACGGAGGTTGCCGAGCGGCTGAAGCAGAACCTGTCAGATATTCCGGGTGTTTCCCGGATTGCACTGGAAGGGGATGCCGATGAACAGGTCACCCTGGCCCTGGATGATGCCGCGCTTTACCGCCTGGGCATTTCCCCGGCCCGGGTGCTGGACACGCTGGCGCGGCGCAACCAGACCATCCCCGGCGGCTTCGTGGTGGTCAATGGCCGCCGCCTGTCGGTGCTTCCCAACAGCGAATTTGCCGATATTGACGCCATTCGCGCTACGCCTGTAGAACTGCCTGACGGCTCCCAGGTGCCCCTCGCGGCAACGGCGGATGTCTGGCGCGGACCAGCGGAACCCCGGCAGCCGGAAACCTGGTACGATGGCGAGCGGGTTGTGCTGGTTTCCATCATCATGGAAGAGGGCAGCACCGATGCAATCCGGTTTGGCCAGCGGGTACGGGAACGGGTGGACCGGATTCGCGCAGAGTTTGAGCCCTACGAGATCCGGGAAATGTTCTTCCAGCCCGACAAGGTGGAGGACCGGCTGGACAACCTGGCCTGGAGCCTGGTGCTCTCTGTGCTGATCATCGTTGCGGTGGTGTTCACCGGCATGGGTATCCGCATGGGCCTGCTGGTCGCATCCATACTGCCCATGGTGGCGTTGATCAGTGTCGGGCTCTATGATCTGGGCGGCGGCGTTCTGCATCAGATTGCCGTGATTGGTATGGTAATTTCCCTCGGCATCCTGATTGATAACGCCATCGTGATTGTTGAGAGTATCCAGGGACACCTGGATGAGGGGGTGCGTCGCCTCGATGCTTTGCGTAAGGCGGTGACTGAACTGGCCGGCCCTCTGGGTGCCTCAACCGGCACCACTCTGGCGGCGTTTTTGCCTTTGTTGCTGTCCAAGGGCGGTACCGCCGATTTCACCCGGGGGGTGCCGGTGATGATCATGCTGACCCTTTCGGTCAGCTATCTGCTGGCTATTTCCGCTGTACCCCTGTTGGCTGCGAAGTTCCTGAAGCCAACGCGGAAAAGCAGAGAGGACAGGTTTACGGGGCTGGCCCGTTTTCTGGGCAGCCTGGTTGCCCGGCACCCCGGACGCCTGATTGCCGCCGGCACCGTTCTGGTCGCCATCAGTCTGGCCATGACGCCTTTTATGGCACGGCAGTTCTTCCCGAATGCTGATCGCCCCAGAGTCATCGTTGAAGTTCACATGCCCGAGGGTACTGACCAGTCCCGCACCTCGGACGCAACGGCAGTCCTTGAGAGGGCTATCCGGGCCCGGCCCGATGCCCTGGCGGTGCACCGGTTTGTGGGCTACACCGGGCCGTCATTCTATTACAATCTCCAGGAGGCACCTCAGGCTCCGAACCGCGCCAGACTCGTTGTCACCACACCAACCCTTGAAGACACCGCCGATATGACCCGCTGGATACGCGCGCATGTAAACGAGCAGATGCCGGAGCTGGACGTGACCGTGGGTGTGCTCGGGCAGGGGCCGCCGAGGGCCGCGCCGGTGGAAATTCGGATCTATCACGCCAGCGACAACACCCGGGCCAGGGCAGTGGAACAGGTCTTCGGTATTCTGCGGGGTGTTGAGGGCACGGTTGATGTGCGCCATGATCTGGATATCGGCGTGCCCAGCATCGCGATTAACGTCGACGACGCCACTGCGGCCCGGTACCGCCTGACCCGCGCCGATGTGGCCGAAAGCCTTTATGGCCAGAGTTTCGGTGTGGTGGCCGAGCGCTATCGCCAGGAAGAGGACCCCATTCCCCTGGTACTGCGGTCCCGGGAAGGCACTGCGCTGTCGCTCTCACGCCTGCTGTCCGTCAACATCTACAATGATCGCGGGGATGCCGTGCCCCTGTCGGCGGTAGCCAGTGTATCTACCACCTGGGAACCCGCCGCCCGGTACCTGCGCGATGGCGTCAGAATGAACACGGTAACGGCGAACCTGGAAACCGGCTACAGCTTCAGTCAGGCCCTGGAGGGCCTGTACGCAGCCCTTGACAAGACGCCCCTGCCGCCGGGCACACGCATGGAACTGGGCGGTGATGCCGAAGGTTCAGGTGAGGCCAATACGGCGTTGCTGACAGCGGCACCGATCGGCATGCTGTTGCTGCTGTTTTTCCTGCTGCTGCAGTTCAATTCCTTCCGCCGGGTCGGGATTATCCTGTTGACGGTACCGCTGGCTGCCGTCGGTATCTTCCCGGGTTTGGTGCTTTCCGGTTCCCCCTTCGGTTTCCAGTCCCTGCTGGGGGTTATTGCCCTGGTTGGTATCGTGGTGAACAACGCCATTGTGCTTCTGGATGTCATGGATCGGGAACTGGAGAAAGGAAAGGACATCAGGGATGCCATGCGCAGCGCGGCAGAACAGCGCACCCGCCCGATACTGCTGACGACGGCAACCACCGTGGCCGGTCTGCTGCCCCTGGCGTTCTCCAGCTCCACCTTGTGGCCACCCATGGCCTGGGCCATTATCTCAGGTTTGCTGGCCTCCACCCTGCTGACCCTGCTGGTGATCCCGGCGGTATGTACCCAACTGATCAGAGCCAGCGTACCGGAACCTGAAAACGCCCCGGCCTGACCATCAACCCCACCCGGTGCCCCACAGGAACATCCGGGTTGGGGAAAACAATCGCCTCCGGCGAATGCCCCACCCGGTAGCTGGTTTCATCATCCTCCCAGATGACCGTGCCGGGCTGGTACTCGGTGAAATTGGCCACATCGTCCGGAATATGGAAACGGAAGCTCTTCCCGGTGTTCAGAATCTCATGCACCACCTCGAACACCGTCAGGTGATCAAACGGTGGTTTACGGGCTGGCGCCGAAAGCCCACGGAACCGTCGCCGCAACGCATCACGGATACCCGAGAAACGTCCCAGATCATTCTGCCCAAACGGCCGCACCTTACCCAGCTCCACGGTAAAGCTCTCCGCCCTTAGCAGCGACGAGGAAAACGACGAAAACGTCGTACCCGCTTTATGCTGCAGCAGAAGCGTCTCCACCTCCGCCTCCAGCAGAAAATCACACTGATCTACCGGGACCGTTCGACTCTCAACATACGGATACAGCGCAAACCGCTCGCGATGAGACGGGCGAATGGCCGTGTGCAGATCGTAGTGAGAAAGCGCCCGGGGATTTGCCATGGCAAACTGCCGGCAAGCCTCCTCAAGCTCCTGCGCCCGCTCAGCCTCGGCCAGCCCTTTATACTCGCTCCGCCCATGAGCGCCATCGAACAGCCTGTTCAGATTCACCTCCATAAACCGCTCCCCGGCCACCATCGCTGGTGGATTCCCGAGAATCAGCAGCACCGGACAGGCAAGCTCCCATTGGCCCTCGATCAGCTCGGAAACCAGCCCGTTCAAAACCTCAATCGGCGCTGTTTCGTTTCCATGAACACCCGCTGAAACAATGATTGCCTCGGTATTCGGATTGCTGCGGCCTGCAGGAGGCACAATGTCCAGAACGCCAACGGCCTTGCGGCTGATACGGGTGCCATCGGGGAGGAGGGTTTTCACCTCCGGGAGGTCTGCGCTGGCGTTATCCAGGGTATGGGATAGCCAATCAGGGGAATTGCCGAATAGATCCGCACTAACGGTCATGGGGACTCCACGGAAAAGTTGGAGGGCGGCTGGCGGGTGTCTTCCCGGGAGTGTCTGAGGCCATGGATGGCCTCAGTCAAGCGCACATGGATGTGCTCGTAGCGTCTCCCGGGAAGACACCCGCCAGCCGACCCGGCACCAAACCGCAATCAATGGGCTCAGCTGTTCACCGGCCGCTGATGCTTCAGCAGATGATTTTCGAGTTTGCGAAAGGCGAACACAAGAATAAAGGTCAACGCCATATAGCAAAGCGCCACGAAGATAAACGCATCAAACGGCGCATAGAACCGGGAGTAAATGTTACGGGCCGCCCCCGTCAGATCCACGATGGTCACCACACTGGCAATAGCACTGGCATGCAGCATGAAGATCACCTCGTTGGAATACGCCTGCACCCCCCGCCGCGCAGCACTGGGCAACACAATGCGCCGCATGCGCATAAACCAGTTCATGCCATAGGCCTTGGCCGCCTCAATCTCACCGTGGGGCGTCGACACAATGGCCCCGCGGATAATCTCCGTGGTATAGGCCGCCGTGTTCAGCGTGAACGCCAGCAGGGCAGGGTAGAAGGGCTCCCGGAAAATCTCCCACCAGAAGGTTTCCTGTATGCCCTCAATCTGGGCCAGCCCGTAATAAATGATGTAAAGCTGGATCAGCAACGGCGTGCCGCGGAAAAGATAGGTGTAAAGCCACACCGGGCCAGACACGAACGGATTGCGAACCGTCCGGAGGATGGCCAGCGGGACCGCCACCAGCAAACCGATTACCAGGGACAGGAACACCAGGTGCACGGTGGTAACCATGCCATCCCAGTATTCCATGAGGGTCATGGCAGTAAAGATTTCGTTCTGGTTCAGCCACTCGGCAATGAAATCAGGCATCCGTTAACCCCCCTGAACCACGCCGACATTGGCCCGTTTATCGAGCCACTTGATGAACAGCTCAGACCCCGCCGTAAGGGCCAGATAGACAAATGCCACCGGAATGAAAAAGTGGAACGGCATGCGCTCCGCCTTGGCGGCTTCCTCCGCCACACGAACCATGTCGGTCAGGCCAATGATCGAAACCAGGGCGGTGGTCTTCAGCAGAACCTGCCAGTTGTTGCCCAGACCGGGCAGGGCATGGCGCAGCATCTGCGGCAGCATGATTCTGCGGAAGGTATGAAAACGGGTAAAACCATAGGCCCGGGCAGCCTCAATCTGGCCGGTTTCAACAGCCAGGAACGCGCCCCGGAAAGTTTCGGTCATATAGGCGCCGAAAATCAGCCCGATCGTTACAACGCCGGAGATAAACGGGTCGAACTGAAAGAAAAAGTCGATCTCGTAAGTTTCCCAGATGTAATCCGAGAGCGTATTCACTGCAACCTGGCCGCCATAGTAGAACAACAGCATCATGACCAGATCGGGCACGCCACGAATCAGAGTGGTGTAGGTGGTCGCGATACCTTTGGCAACCCGGCTTTGCGACAGTTTGGCAGACGCGCCAATCAGTCCCAGGGCAACCGAGAGAGCAAGAGACAGGAAGGCCAGTTCAATGGTGACTATTGCCCCATCCATCAGGGCCGGGCCATAGCCTTTCAGATCAAGCATGGGAAAGTCCGGTAAGCAGGGGCGGCCCCAACGGGCCACCCCTCGGCAGATTTACATCTTGATGTCGTAAGCGAAGTACTTCTGCATGATGGTGTCGTAGGTACCATCTTCCTTCAGGGTGCGAAGGGCAGCGTTCACTTCTTCGGCAAGCTCGGTATCGCGCTGACGCATGGCTACACCCACGCCTTCGCCCAATTTGACCGGCTCACCGACTTCCTTGAAGCCATCCTTGGAGAGAACAGTCTGCTCGCCTACCGGGTAATCAACAAACACAACGTCGAGGCGCTGGCCTTCAAGATCCAGAACCATGTCGTCGGCAGTGGTGTAACGCTTGATGGTGACAATGCCACCCATGTTTTCGGTGACGTAGGTGTCCATGGTGGTGCCGCGCTGAACGCCGACGGTCTTGCCTTCCATCGCATCCATGTCGGTGACGTCGCTGTTGAAGCTCTCAGGGCCGAACCAGCCACCCGGGGTGTTGTAATACGGCTCGGAGAACAGAACCCGCTCTGCGCGCTCCGGCGTGATGGACATGGACGACATGATCAGATCGAATTTACGTGCCAGCAGGCCCGGGATCATGCCGTCCCATGCCTGGATCACGAATTCGCAGTTGGCGTTCATTTCTTCGCACATGGCTTCGGCCAGTTCCACTTCGAAACCGGTCAGTTCGCCATTTTCGTCTTTGTACTCAAACGGCTCGTAGGGCACGTCGAAGGCGATACGCAGATCCCGTTCCTGGGCCTGTGCGCCACCAGCAATCAGGGCGAGGGCGCAGCTTGCTGCAAAAATCATTTTTTTCATGTGTCACTTCTCCAGTGGTTTGCCTTTTGGGCTTTATTTTTGATGGAAGTTTTTGGTTCCAGCATTTTATTTTTCACCGGTTCAAGATAGCACCGAGTGTCAGAAGTTGGGAGTCAGGAACTGCTTCATGCGTTCCGAATCCGGGTGATCAAACACTTTTTCGGGGGTACCCTGTTCCTCGATCACGCCCTGATGCAAAAACAGGACCTGACTCGACACATCCCTTGCGAACGCCATTTCGTGGGTAACCACGATCATGGTGCGGCCTTCCTCGGCCAGGCTTTGCATAACCTTCAGTACTTCCCCCACCAGCTCAGGGTCCAGCGCCGACGTGGGTTCGTCAAACAGCATGACTTCCGGTTCCATGGCCAGGGCCCGGGCAATAGCCGCCCGCTGCTGCTGGCCACCGGACATCTGGGCCGGGTAGTAGTCCTTGCGCTCGTAGATGCCCACCTTGTTCAGATAGGCTTCCGCGCGCTCGATGGCTTCCTTCTTGGGAACCTTGAGCACGTGGATCGGCGCTTCAACGATGTTCTCCAGCACCGTCATGTGAGACCAGAGATTGAAGCTTTGGAACACCATGGAAAGTTTGGCGCGGATCAGCTCAACCTGCTTGTTATCCGCGGGAATGCGTTCGCCCCTGCGGTTGGTCGTGAACTTTATTGGGTCGCCGTGCACGATAATGTCGCCGGAAGTGGGGGTTTCCAGCAGGTTTATACAACGCAGGAGGGTGCTCTTGCCGGAGCCGGAGCTGCCGATCAGGGAAACCACGTCGCCTTTGCGGGTCTCCAGTGAAATACCTTTGAGCACTTCAAGCTGGTCAAAGGTCTTGTGAATGTCCCTGCAGATCAAAGGCGACTGGTCCGCCATGGGTGACTCCTGGGGCTGTAATTCAAAGGCGCATGTTTTACGGACTGTGGATACGGAAATCAATCCCTTAAAGAGAGCGTTTTACCGAATTTCACCGCCGTTCGCTGCATGACATTGTGGTCGAATGATTGTTCAATGCAAGCTTTTTGCCATGCTCAGGTGCCGGCCCGGGAATATTCATTAGCCGCTTCCTGATTGACTGGCAGCCTGATAAGTGTGCCGCCATCTTTCTCCATGTCTCTCATGGCGTCGCTCACAAAACGCACATGGGCCATCGCCACTTTCTGGGCATTGGCCGGTTTGCCGGCAATCACGGCTTCATAAAGCTGTCGGTGCTGGCGGACGATTTTCTTACGCATTTCTTCTCTTGGGTTCAGGTTGGCAACCGAGGCCTGAACGGTCAACAGCATCATGTTTTTCAGGCTATTGAGCACATGCACCAGAACCGGATTATGGGATGCCTCCACAATCGCCAGGTGAAAACCGTGGTCGAGCCGGGCATTGCTCAGCGGATCGGTGTCTTCAAGGGCGCGAAAGGCCTTGGTGATGCGATGCCGGTCCAGCCGGGTTGCCCGCTGTGCGGCCAGGTACGCCGCCTGGCCTTCCAGTTGCTCCCGAACTTCCAGAAGATCGAACAGCGTTCGGGGGTGCCCCTCGAAAAGATGCATCAGGGGACTGTGTTCCCCGAGCTCGTTGGCGCCGGGAACCATGCTCGCAACAAATGAACCCTTGCCGTGGCGGGTTTCGATCACGCCGCGCCCCTGGAGCTCATGGAGGGCTTCGCGAATGACCGCACGGGACACGCCCAGCCGCGTTGCCAGCTGACGTTCGGACGGGATTTTCTGCTCCGGAGCGAGCCCGCCGTCGAGTATGAGGCGCTCCAGCCGGTATGAGATTTCCTGGGAGATTGCCATTTGAGTGCCTGTTTGCGCTCTCTGGTCTGACCAGTGATTGCTTCTGTTTGTGGGTATTTCCATTGGCAACTGATGTGCGTCCGAGCCCGTTAAATATGGCCGATTCAGAGTATTTCGTCCATTTTTAATACTTCAAAAACTGGTCAGACCAGTACTCCCCGAACTGGACTAAAGCCGGCGCGGCTACGAATATCAATCTAATGTCGGCCCCTGCCGACGTTGCCATAGATGCTGATAACAACAAAGCCAACGGAGACATTTCGATGAATTCCAAGAATAACATCCGAAATAGCTGTGACACTGGCGAGGCCCCACCTCGCAGAAGTTTCCTCAAAACTGCGGCCGTCGGAGCGGCGTTTGCTGGCGCAATGCTGATGGGTGCCGGCCAGGCGCAGGCAGCGACAACCTGGAAAATCCAGTCGGTGTGGGACGCGGGCACCGTCGGTTACGACCTGTTCGAGGACTGGTGTAATGGCATGGAAGAGAAATCCGGCGGTGAACTTATTTTCAAGTGCTTCCCTGCCAAGGCTGTCGCCGCTGATAGCAATTCCCTGTTCGATTCCGTCCGCAGTGGCGTGCTCCAGGGGATGAACCCGTTCACCCTTTACTGGTCTGGCAAGATTCCTGCCTCTGTATTCCTTTCGTCCTACCCTGCCGGCCCCGATCAGCCCCATCAGTGGGACATCATGTTCTATTCCATGGGCATGCTTGAAAAGACTCGGGAAATCTACAAGAAATTCGGGCTGTTCTACGTTGGACCGATCCAGCACGATGCCAACATCATCCACTCCAAGGAGCCGGTAAACAGCCTCGAAGATCTTAAAGGTCTGAAGCTGCGAGTTCCTGGCGGCATGGTTGCCGAGGTGTTCCAGGCGTTCGGTGCTTCCACCGTGAGCCTGCCGGGATCTGACATCTTCCCGGCACTGGAAAAGGGCACGATCGACGCAGCCGACTATGTTGGCCCCGCGGTAAACTGGGAACTGGGCTTCTCTCAGGTGACTGATTACATCCTGTTCGGACCTCCGGGCGTGATGTCCATCTACCAGCCGGTGGACCTGATGGATCTGACCGTCAACCTGCGTGCCTGGAACGCCCTGGATCCAAAACTCCAGCAACTGGTTGAGGACGAAGTTCGCATCTACTCACAGAAGCATTACCTGACCATTCAAAAGCGCAACGTCGAGGCCATGAAGAAGTTCAAGGACGCGGGTGACACCGTCAGCCGTCTCAGCCAGGACGATGTGGATGAATGGCGCCGCAAAGCCATTCCGATCTGGTACAAGTGGGCAAACAAGGACGAAGACGCTCGCGCCATTTTCGATATCCAGATCGAGTACATGATGAATGAGACCGTTGGCTATATCGAAGAGTCCGACCTTGAAGGTGTGCCAGGGCGGTAACCGCGCCCTGAACTAATAAAAAAAGAAACAGGGGGAAGGTCAGGGACGACTTCGAGAGATGAGTCCCGCCTTCCCCGTTTTGTGGCTGAGGAAGTAACAACATGTCTGATCTTGAAGGTTTCGGATTCGTAATGCCGCACTGGTTTTACTGGGGCTGGCTTGCGGTCATGCCGCTGATCATGATGGCCTGGGACAGGTGGAGCAGTGGTCACGGAAGTGAGGCGGCCGAGCCAGAGCTGACACCGGGAGAACTTCAGGCGGAAGAGGACGACCCGGTTATCTATCTGGAGTTTGAAGGTAACTGGTTTACCCGGGTCGTAGACTGGATTTGCGACAAATCCGGCCTGTTTGTGTCTTTTTGGACGATCAATGCGGTTGTGTTCTATTTCTTTGAAGTGGTCATGCGCTACCTCTTCAATATGCCCACCATCTGGGTCCACGAGTCCAGTTTCTTGCTGTTGGGAATGCAGTACATGCTGGCCGGTGCTTTCGCCATGCTGCATGGCGCCCATGTGCGGGTAGATGTGATGTACAACATGCTGCCGGTACGGGGAAGAATTGGCCTGGACATCTTTACGTCCATGTTCTTCTTCATCTTTACCCTGGTTCTGTTGATCACATCCTGGACCTTCTTCCGTGACTCCTACGCCATGGGAGAAACCACGGTGGAGACCTGGGGCATCCAGTACTGGCCGGCTAAAGGCATGATGGTTCTGGGTTCCATCCTTCTTTTACTCGCAGGCATATCCAAGCTGATCAAAGATATTGTTCTGTTTGTCCGTCTTGGCCGGGAGCGCACCGCATGAGTACAACTACAACAACTGCGCCGGGCAGCAACCTAGTGGGGAAGCTGGGTACCTGGTTGATGATTGTTGCCACCGTCGGGCTGGCATTCATCATCTGTGTCGAGATGATCAACATCCTTTTTTATGATCCCTGGAGCGATGAGAAATTCCTTTTCAAACTCTCGGGCAGTCTCTCAGACGTCAAGATCGGGCCTCTGACCTATCTGATGTTCGGCTCTCTTGCCGTGGCCCTGATGATGGGGCTTCCGCTGGCCTTCGTAACCGGGGGGCTCGGGGTGATGTTCATCTATCTGGTGGGCGACGCTTTGATGCTGAACATTGTGCCGGGCCGGATTTTCCCGATGATGACCAACTCGGACCTGGCGGCGATACCGCTGTTTATCTTCATGGCTTCCATGCTTGAACGGGCAGGCCTGATTGAGGAAATGTTCAGTGTTGTCTACAAGTGGATGGGTGGACTGAGTGGTGGCCTGGCGACAGCGACCATTCTGGCCTCTACGCTGCTTGCTGCCATGGTGGGCGTTATCGGTGCGGCCGTTGTCACCATGGGCATCATCGCTCTGCCGGCAATGCTTAAACGGGGATACGATCAGAAGATCGCGTTAGGCTCGATTATGGCTGGCGGTACGCTGGGTATACTTATTCCGCCGTCAATCCTGGCCATTCTGTATGCCGTTGTGGCACAGCAATCCGTAGGCGAGCTCTATCTCGGCTCGGTAATCCCGGGGCTTTTGCTGTCTTCTCTTTACATCGCTTATGTGCTGATTCGTAGCTGGTTCAACCCGAAGCTTGGGCCACCTGTGCCAGTGGAGGAGCGCATTTCCCTGAAGCAGAAGCTGCTCCTTACAAAAAATCTGGTTGCACCGCTCGTTCTTGTGTTCCTGGTGCTCGGCCTGCTCTTCGGTGGTATTGCCACGCCGGTTGAAGCAGCTGGTATCGGTTCCTTCGGCGCTATCGTGGTGGCGATGATGCACCGCAAGTTCTCCATCGGGGGGCTGCGTGAAGCCTCGGTAACAACGGCCAAGGCCTCGGCCATGGTGCTCTGGATTATGTTTGGTGCATCTGTCTTTGTTGGCTTCTATATACTGCAGGGCGGCCAGCAGTTTGTGACCGATGCGATCCTGGGTACCGGTATGTCGCCTTATGGCATTCTGTTCCTGCTCATGTTCCTGCTGGTGGTTCTGGGCATGTTCCTGGACTGGGTGGGTATCCTGTTGTTGGCGGTTCCCATATTCATTCCCATCGTCAAGGCATTGGAGTTTCCGGGGCTGCTTGGCTTCCCGCCAGTGGCCGGTGACGATGTGGTGCTCTGGTTCGGGGTGCTGTATCTGGTAAATATGCAGATGTCGTTCCTCAGTCCGCCATTCGGTTACGCATTGTTCTATATTCGCGGCGTTTGCCCACCGGAAATAACCATGGGTACCATCTTCAAGTCGTCCCTGGTATTCCTGGCGATTCAGGCATTCGGCCTGTTTATGTGTATCCTGATCCCGGGCATTGTCACGTGGCTGCCAGGGCTGGTTTACGGTTAATCAAATCAAGGAGTAATGCTTTATGTTGACGATCAAACGACTGGACCTTGCCGAGGCGCGCATCCTCATTGAGGGCGCCGCCGAAAAGGCCCGCGAAATTGGCGTGCCCATGTGCATCGCCGTGGTGGACGAATCCGGCAATCTGGTGGCCTTCGAGCGCATGGATGGCGGTAAGATCACCAGTGTAACCATTGCCCAGGACAAAGCCTTCACGGCGGCTGCGGCCAAGAAAGCCACCCATGACTACAACAAGGTTAACGTACCCGGAAGTCTGGCTTTCGGTATCCATACCGAAGTGGGCGGGCGCATCAGCTCCGTTGGTGGTGGCTTGCCGGTGATTGTCGACGGCGATGTGGTAGGCGGTATCGGAATCAGTTCCGGCACCCCCCAGCAGGATATGGACTGCGCCCAGGCCGGTCTTGACCACTTTGAAACCAAGCGCGGTTGATGACTGTCACACAGACGTAATTCACACCCAGAGAGTGCTATGACTACCAAGCCGAAAGTCAGCAAAGCCCAGCTGGCGGAGCAGTTCCGGGCCTTTATCGACCCGGACTACGTCATCACCGATGACGAAACCATGAAGCCCTACGAATGCGACGGCATGTCGATGTATTGCGAGATGCCGTTGCTGGTGGTGCTGCCGGAGACCGTTGAACAGGTGCAGCGGGTGATGCGCATCTGTAACGAGAACGCAGTGCCGGTAGTGGCCCGTGGTGCCGGAACCGGGCTCAGTGCCGGTGCCATGCCCAACAAGGAGGGCGTGGTTCTGTCGCTGGCCAAGTTCAACCGCATCGTCGAGATTGACCCGCTGGCGCGAACGGCAAGGCTGCAGCCGGGGGTGCGCAACCTCGCCATCAGCGAGGAAGCGGACCGGTATGGTCTCTACTACGGCCCGGATCCCTCGTCCCAGATCGCCTGCACCATTGGCGGCAATGTGGCGGAGAACTCCGGTGGCGTGCACTGCCTCAAGTACGGCCTGACCGTTCACAACATCCTGAGCGTGGAAATGGTCACGGCCGAGGGTGATGTGGTGACCGTGGGCAGTGATGGACTGGATAGCTGCGGCATGGACCTGCTGGCGCTGATGACGGGCTCGGAAGGTCTGCTGGGTGTGGTCACGGAAGTCAAAGTGAAGCTGTTGCCAAAGCCCGAAGTGGCTCAGGTAGTCATGGCGGGGTTTGATGATGTCCAGAAAGGCGGTGACGCCGTGGGCGGGATTATCTCCCACGGCATTATCCCCGGTGGGCTGGAAATGATGGACGGCCACGCCATCATCGCAGCGGATGACTTTGCGCAAGCCGGCTACCCAAGGGACGCCAAGGCGTTGCTTCTGTGTGAAGTCGACGGTACCGAGGAGGAAGTCCACGAGCATATTGCGCAGGCGGAGGAGGTCTTCCGCAAGCTCGGGGCGACCTCTGTCCGGACTTCCCAGAGTGAAGAAGAACGCGCGCTATTATGGAAAGGCCGTAAATCTGCCTTCCCGGCCGTGGGCCGGATTTCCCCGGATTACTACTGCATGGACGGCACCATTCCCCGCCGTCATATCGCCTACGTTCTGACGGAAATGGAGAAGATGTCCGAGGAGTTTGGCTTGCGTGTCGCCAATGTGTTCCATGCCGGCGATGGCAACCTGCACCCCCTGATCCTGTTTGATGCCAATGTACCCGGCGAATTCGAGCGCACCGAGGCCTTTGGCTCACGCATTCTGGAAATGTGTGTGGAAGTAGGTGGTTGCATTACCGGTGAGCATGGCGTGGGTGTCGAGAAGATTCGCCAGATGGCTGTTCAGTTCAACGACGAGGAGCTGCAGCAGTTCCACGACGTAAAGGCCGCATTTGATCCCGCCGGTATCCTGAACCCGGGCAAGGGCGTTCCGGCCCTGCGGTTCTGTCAGGAATACCGCTCCCTTGAGCACAAACAACACACGCACGAGCATACGGAAGCCGCCCATGGCTGATATTTCCCAACAACTGAAGGAGCAGGTGCTCCAGGCCCGGGACAGCGGGCACAAACTCAATATTGTCGGCGGTGGCACCAAGGCTTTCATGGGCCGGGAAGCCGACACCGATGCCGGAACCCTCAACGTGGGCGAGCACACCGGCATTGTGGATTACCACCCGGTGGAACTGGTGCTGACCGTCCGCGCCGGCACGCCGCTCAGCGAGATCGAGGCCACGCTGGCCGAAGAAGGCCAGTGCCTGCATTTCGAGCCGCCGCATTTGGGTGCGGCCTCCACCATCGGTGGCACCCTGGCCTGCAATCTTTCAGGTCCGGTGCGCCCCTGGGCGGGCTCGGTTCGGGACCAGGTACTTGGCATCCGGCTGCTGAACGGCAAGGGCGAACACCTTCGCTTTGGTGGCCAGGTGATGAAAAACGTGGCCGGCTATGACGTATCCCGGCTCCAGGCCGGTGCTCTTGGCACCCTGGGCGTGATCACCGAGATCAGCATGAAAGTAATGCCAAAACCGGCGGCCTCCCTGACCCTGGTCCAGGAAATGGGCATGGACGAGGTGATTCACTACATGAACAGCCGCGCCGCCGAGCCCAAGCCGATCACCGCCGCCTGCTGGGTGGACGGCAAGGTATACCTGCGCCTGTCCGGTGCGAAATCCGGTGTCGAGGCCACCGCTGAAAAGTGGTCCGGTGAAGTGATGGAGCAGGGCGATAAATTCTGGCAGGAAGTGCGGGATCTCCACCACGAGTTTTTTGCCGGCAATGATGTTCCGCTTTGGCGCTTCGCGGTAGGTTCCACCGCGGCCACGCCGGAGCTGGAAGGTAACTGGTTCATCGACTGGGCCGGTTCCCAACGCTGGTTCCGGGGTGCCGGTGAGCTGAAGGATCTGGAACCTGCTGCCCGTGCCGCCGGTGGCCAGGTCAGCCTGTTCCGGGGTGGCGACCGTACCGGTGAGGTGATGCACCATCAACCGGAGGCGCTCAAAGGCATTCAGCGCCGAATCAAGACTGCCTTTGATCCGGACAACATTTTCAACCCCGGACGCTTATACAGCTGGTTGTAATTATGCAAACGAATCTGGTTCAACAATTTGCCAACACCAAGGAAGGCCAGGAAGCCGAGTCCATCCTGCGGGCCTGTGTGCACTGTGGCTTCTGTACCGCTACCTGCCCGACCTATCAGGAGCTGAACGACGAGCGTGACGGTCCTCGTGGCCGGATCTACCTGATGAAAATGTTCCTGGAAGGGGCGGAAGTCACCGAGAAAACCCAGGAACATCTGGATCGCTGCCTGACCTGTCGGAGCTGCGAGACTACCTGCCCTTCCGGGGTTCAGTATGGCCGCCTGGTGGATATCAGCCGTGGCCTGATGGAAAAGGAACTGCCCCGGAAACCGAAAGACAAGTGGTTGCGCTGGGCCCTGGCCCGGGTGATTCCGAACCGCCAGTTGTTCGGCGTGCTGCTCCGGATGGGGCAGATCTTCCGCCCTGTGCTGCCGGGAGCACTGCGCACCAAGGTACCGCCGAGAAAACAGGCCAGTCCATGGCCGGCGGCCAGTCATAGCCGGATAGTGCTGGCACTGGCAGGCTGCGTGCAGCCTTCGGCCACTCCGAACACCAATGCCGCCGCCGCCCGGGTTCTGGACCGCCTTGGTATTACCATGGTGGAAGCGCCTGAGGCCGGCTGCTGTGGCGCCGTGAACTACCATCTTTCCGAGCATGAGAAAGGCCTGGAAAGAATGCGCCAGAACATTGATGCCTGGTGGCCTGCCATCGAAGCGGGTGCGGAAGCGATTGTGATGACGGCTTCCGGCTGTGGCGCCATGGTGCAGGATTACGGTCACCTTCTGAAAGACGACCCGGTCTACGCCGCCAGGGCGCAAAAGGTGAGCGAGCTGTGCACCGATCTCGGTGCTTTCCTGCTGAAACAGGACCTGGAGAAACTCAAGGTGCGCCAGGATCCGGGCAAGGTGGCGTTCCACTGCCCCTGCACCTTGCAACACGCCATGAAGCAGAATGGCGTTGTTGAGCAGGTACTGACGCGGGCCGGCGTAAATCTCGCGGCAACAAAGGACAAGCATCTTTGCTGTGGCTCTGCTGGCACCTATTCGGTGACCCAGCCGGAGATGAGCCAGAAGCTGCTGGGCAACAAGCTGAAGGCTTTGACCGTCGACAATCCGGATCGCATTGTAACTGCCAACATTGGTTGCCAGATGCACCTGGAGACCAAATCACCGGTGCCGGTGCAGCACTGGATTGAGCTTCTGGATCAGTAAAGCCTGAAACCGGGTCTGAAAAAGGGTCAGATGACATTCTCATCTGACCCTTTTCATACACCCCAAGGCCACGCTTTTTTCGTTATACTGCCCCACCAAATTACCGAACCACAGGGAGTGGAACCGTATGCCAAGGATGATGGCTGGTCTCGTTTTGTCTTTTTTTCTCGTTTCAGTAGCCAGTGCCGAGGTCTACACCTGGATAGACAGTAGGGGCGTGGCGCACTTTTCTGATTACCCGCCGGGAGAAATCCCCCATAAACAGCTGCAATTGAAGGCGCCTGTCACAGTGCCCATGTCGGAGAACCTCCGGCAAGGCAAGCGAGTGTCCGGAATCCGTAAAGACGTTGAAGGCCTGCTTGCCTCGAGTCGTCCGGGAGGTTCCGGCATGACCGCGAAAGAAAAGGCCGATGCCAAGCTTGAGAAAACCTGCGCAACTTACAGGAGCAAACTGGATGGGATTCAGTCCAAGTTGCGGGCTGGCTACAGTAACGACCGGGGCAATACCCTCAGACAGCAGCGAAGGACGCTCAGCCAGAAGCTGAGCCGTGAGTGCATCCTGCGTTGAATCAGCCCGATATCAGGCCCGCTTGAAGCTGGCCAGAGCGACCGCGGCAGTGACGAACAGCCCACCAAACACCCGGTTCATCTGTCGCTGGCGGCGGGCGGTGGTTATGAACCGGAACAGTTGGCTGGCGAGCAGGGCATAGCCCAGCATCACCAGGCAGTCGACCAGGATCAGGGTAACGCCCATGGTCATCAGCTGCGGGCCATGGGGTGCTCCGGCCACCAGAAACTGCGGGAACAGGGCCACCAGAAAGACCGTGGCCTTGGGGTTGGTCAGATTCACGAACACCGCATTCCAGAACCTCTTGTGGCCGCTAACAGGCTGACGGTCATCGTCCATGGATTCCATTACCGGCTCGCGCCATTTGGAAATGCCCAGCCAGATCAGGTAGGCAACGCCCAGCCACTTGATGACCGACAGGGCGAGGTTCGAGGAGGCAATGATGGCGCCCAGCCCGGCACCCACCAGCAGAATCTGGATGCCAAAACCAAGTTGCAGCCCCATGATGGCCGGCAGCGACCGGCGAACACCGTAACGCATGCCATTACTCATGGTGTTGATCGCCCCGGCGCCCGGGGAAACGCTGATCAGTACGGCCGCAACAAGGAATGTGAGCCAGGCTGCCAGTGACATAGATTACGCTCCTGAAAAAGCCAAGAGATACACCGTATAGGCCACGAAGGCAAGCAGCAGGGCGCCGCCCTCAAGCCGGTTGATGCGCCCCGGGCCACGGAAGCCATAGCACATTGCAAACAGAACCAGGGTGAGGGCAGCCATAACCGGGAGGTCACGGGTGAGCACTTCCGGCGCCACCGACATGGGTGCAATCAGCCCCGCAATGCCCACAACGGCAAGGGTGTTGAACAGGTTGGAGCCCAGAATATTGCCGAGGGCAAGGTCGTGCTCACCCTTGCGGGCCGCAATGATGGATGAAGCCAGTTCCGGAAGCGATGTGCCGATAGCGACAATCGTCAGGCCGATAACCAGATCGCTGATGCCGAACATAGTAGCGAGATCAACGGCGCCCCAGACCAGAATGCGGGAGCTGACGATCAACAGCAGCAGTCCGACCACGAGCCATAAAAGCGCTTTGCGTAACGGCATGGCATGCACTTCTTCGGTCATCTCTTTCGCCAGAGCATCGTCTGGTTGCCGGAAGCCCTGGTAGATACTCCACCCGATCAGCAACACAAAAACCAGCATCAGACCAACTGCATCCATACGGCTCAGGTCACCGTCCCAAAGCTGCCAGCCGGCGAAGGCGGTTACCAGAATCAGAATGGGGAGCTCTTTGCGCATGACCTGCGAATGCACGGCTATTGGAGCCAGCAGCGCCGTGATGCCAAGAATCAGGGCTATGTTGGTGATATTCGAGCCGTAAGCATTGCCCAGCGCCAGCCCCGGGTTGCCCTGGGATGCGGCAAGGGCAGAAACCGCCATCTCTGGCGCAGACGTGCCGAAGCCAACCACAACCATGCCAATCAGCAGTGGCGGCATTCCAAAATGGCTGGCTGTGGTGGCCGAGCCTTCCACAAATTTGTTCGCACTCCATACCAGCAGAATCAGACCTGCGATGATCGCCCCAATGGCCATCAGCATTTCAATCACTCCTTATCGTCTATTGCCGTCTCGGCAGCGCAAGAATCGATGGTGCCACAGGTTCCTGCAATAAGAATAAAATCCGGGCTTTTCCCACCTCCGGGGTCTTCTGAATAGATTTTGATGTCTTGTCATCTACACTGAGTCATAGCATTCCACGGAATGAATGGTGTTCATCGGAAAGTTAAGCCCTAAAGGAGTCACCCGGGTGTATGACTTGGGTCAATCATCCGGCTTGCGCATCAGTGTTATGTTGAAAGTACATCCAACAGGAAGGGAGAGAGGATCATGGCTAACGGTACTCAAAGCATTGTAGTGGCGTGCGACGGCTCAGAGCATTCGTTGCATGCCGCCAAAATGGCAGCGGAGCTTGCCAAAGCGACCAGCCAGCCACTCAAACTGCTTGCCGTCTTCCCCGGTACCAAGCTCGAGAGACTGATCGTCAGTGGTATACCGCAGAGTGACATTGACGAAGAAGCCAACGAATACGGACGCAAGGCATTTGATGCCGCGAAACAGGCGGTAAGCGGGATTGTTGAGCCGGCGGACGAAGTTCTGCTTCAAGGGGACCCAGCCAAGGAAATCGTCGAGTATCTCGATGAAAATCCCGGCTCCCACATGTTTCTGGGCCGGCGAGGCGACTCAATGCTGAGAAGCCTCACTCTTGGTAGTGTCAGTGAAAAGGTTGTCAGGCACGCCCACCGGCCGGTGACCGTTGTAAGTGAGTGAACGGCAAAGCCGGTATACACTTCAAAGCCCGCGTCAAGCGGGCTTCTTCGTTTCTGATCCTCGCTCCCTCCATGATTCGCCACAATTCATGCGAAAAACAACCGAGATAGCTGCGGCCACAGGTCTTTATGCTGACCGAGTGAATTCAAATAAACGAGGTGGCTATGAAAACAACAGAGTTGATCGAGAAGTGGCTCGATAAATGTGACCTGGCCAGACTGGCTCAGGAGCGTTACGAAGAGGACCCGAGCCCCACTAATTACTCGGAACTGAAAAGAGCCATGTGTGAACGACGGCTGATGGAAGAGCGCATTGGTCCCAGGGCGAGTCATGCCCAAAGAGTCTCAGCGTGAATCGGTTTTCTCGGGCGTCAGAAACAACAGAACCGCACATGGCGGGTTCTGTCTGAATTCGTAATGGTGCCCGGAGGCGGAATCGAACCACCGACACGGGGATTTTCAATCCCCTGCTCTACCAACTGAGCTATCCGGGCATGTTGCGCTACTGCTGTGCAACGGGGCGCTATTAAACCGGTTTCGATGTTTTGAGTCAAGGCTGAGCCTGAAAAATTTCTGAATCTTTTCAGGCATGCTCAGGCTTTGATCAATCCGGGGTTATTGTTCCGGTGGAACGTAGCCTTCGGCCTTGTCGAACGGTTCGTTGTTGAAGAAATGTTCCATCTGCGCCTGCAGGTACTTGCGGGTGTTCGGGTCCATCAGGCTCAGGTGTTTCTCGTTGATCAGCATGGTCTGCTGGGCCTGCCATTCTTCCCAGGCCTGCTTCGAAATATTCTCGAAAATGTCCTGGCCTTTGGCGCCGGGCATGGGCGGGAAGTCCAGGCCTTCCAGTTCTTTCTGGTATTTGCGGCAGAAAACGGTACGGCTCATGGTGGCTCCTGTTGGCAAGTGTTGCTGGCGGTGATGATAACAGATCGTTGCGGCTGAAGGCGCTAGCGGACCGAATCGGATCAAATCAGAGCAGGGCGGCTTGCTCAGGTTCGGTAAGCAGCGACCGGATCGGCGCCGGCAGACCGAGGTTCAGGGCTTCATGGCGGTGCAGCCATTTCAGATGATCCCTGTCTGCAACGGTGTTGGCGTTGCCGGTGACGTTAAGGCGGGCCGGCTGTATGTGCAGGTGGTAATGGGAGAAGGTATGTCGGAAGCCGCTGATCAGCTCCGGCTTTGCGCATTCCAGCCCCAGGCTCTGTTCGCAGGCTTCCTGAAGCTCATCGGCCCCAAAGGCCGGGTCCAGTTCCGGCAGGCTCCAGAGGCCGCCCCAGATACCACTGGGCGGGCGACGCTCAAGCAGAATGCGTCCCTCGCCGTCCTCAAGAATTACCATCCAGGTGGTTTTCTCCGGCTTGGCCTTTTTCGGTTTGGAACCGGGGCAGAGTGAGGTTTCCCCCTGGGCGTAGGCCTTGCAGCCCTCTTGCAGCGGGCAGCTGTCACAGGCCGGCCGGCTGCGGGTACACACCATGGCGCCCAGATCCATAATGCCCTGGGTGTAGTCGCGCACCCGTTGTTCCGGAGTATGCTCCTCGGCCCGTTGCCACAGCTGGTTGAGCACGGCAGTCTGTCCCGGCCAGCCGGAGATGGCATGGTAGCGGGCCAGCACGCGTTTTACGTTGCCGTCCAGAATGGCGGCGCGAATGCCGAAGGCCTGGGCCAGAATGGCGGCGGCTGTGGAGCGGCCGATTCCGGTCAGGGTTTCAAGCTCTTCCTGAGTCTGTGGAAATTCACCACCAAAATCGCGAACCACCGTTTGCGCGGCTTTCTGCAGGTTGCGGGCCCGGGCGTAGTAACCAAGGCCAGACCAGTGGCTGAGTACATCATCCACGGGGCTTCGGCCAAGGCATGGACGTCGGGAAAACGTTCCATGAACGCCTCAAAGTAGGGGATAACGGTGGTTACCTGGGTCTGCTGCAACATGATTTCCGAAACCCATACCCGATAGGCGTTCCGGTTGTGGTGCCACGGCAGGTCATGCCGGCCGTGGTTGTCGTACCATTGCAGCAGTTTGTCGGCGAAACGGTCGGGCATCAGTTGAACAGACCCTTGAGCTTGTCGCCGATCTGCTCCTGGACCTTTTCTTTCACCTTTTCCTCTGCCTTGGTCTTTGCCTTCTCGACTTCTTCTCGAGCTTTGGCCTTGGCGGCGTTTTCCGCGATGGTTTTCAGGGTGTCCCGGAAGCGGGATCCATCGAAAGAACATAGGCCGGCCGGGTCCTCGGCGAAGTTGCCCCGGCACTCCACAGGAATTACCGCATTTTGTACGTATTCGGTGACACGGCAGGCGTTGTCCCTGTGGATCTCGCCGACGACTCTCAGGCCCACCTCATAGTCCAGCTGGCTCTGGGACATATCGACGGTGCCATTGCCCTCAAGGCGCATGCCGGCCAGTGCTGCCACCAGATCGGTGTTGTTCAGGGTGTTACCGTTGATGTCGAGAGTGCCACGCATGTCGTTGAACGGTGTGCTGGTACCCCAGTCTGTGGTTGTCAGATCTTCCTGGTTGACCAGGGCGATGCCCTGGCAGGCCATGCGGGTCAGGTTCATCTGGCGGAACTCGCCCTCTGCCAGGTTGAAGCTGATCTGGCCGTCAGCATTGCTGCGCAGGGCCGAGATGCGGTTGCCGGTGGTGGTGGCGTTCACCTTGAGGTTTGCGCCGCCGGCGAGCATCTCCACCTCCGCCAGATCGGTGAGCAGGGGCAGGGTCTGTACGTTGGTGACGTCTGAACCCACGGTCCATTTCGGATTATCGCTGCGGGCGTCGATGGTCACGTTGGCGCCAAAGCTGCCTTCGTAGAGTTTGCCGCTGAACTCGTCAATTTTGAGCAGGCCGTTTTTCGCCGTGGTGCTGGCTTTGATTTCGTTGATGGTCAGGTTGCTGACGATCAGCTGGCCGAGGCCCAGGTCTATATCCAGCAGCAGGCTGCGAATGGTCTCCAGGGGTAGCAGATCGCCCTCGGGGCCGGCTGCAGCGGTTTCCTGGGATGCGGGTGCTTCCTCGGCTTCTCCCTCTGTTTCTCCTTCTGCCTGGGGTGGCAGGTAACGGTCGGCATTCAACTGGTCGCCCTGCAGATTAAAGACGATGCCTGAGTCGGCCAGGTTGTAGCTACCGGAGCCATTGAAGGTGGTGTCATCCAGTTTGATGGTCAGCTCGGTAAGCTCCACCTTTCCGGCCGGGCCGCCAATGCCGGTGGAGAACGCGATAGCTTCCAGCACGTCCGGATCGCTGGTTTCAACCGCGGGCTGGCCGAGGTTGTTCAACAGGTCCTTGAGCGAGAACTCGGCGATGGACAATTCGCCACTCAGGGTTGGCTTGTCGCCGAAACCAGTGACATTCAGATCGGTAGACAGGTTCAGATTGGCAAGGCTGGCGGTAAAGCCGCTCAGATTGGCGGTTTCGTTTTCCAGGTTCGCCCTGGCCGAGCCCTCAAGTTCAGCCGTGACCTCCTTGCCACCAAACGGCTCGCCGGTCATGTCGAACACGGCATTCAGGCCGGATACGGCGAATTCGTTGAGCGCCTCGTTGGCGGCAAGACGGGCGCTGATGCTGCCATCCACTTCAAAGGTGGGCTGGGTCGTCGCAACCCGAAATCCGATTTCCAGCGGGAACTCGGAGCCCAGGGTAATGTTGCTGGCGTTGACCGTGAAGTTCTCAAGGGTCACTGACTGGCCGGTGCTTTTGTCGGTGTAGTGCACCTGGGCATTGCTGATCTGAACGTTTTCAACGTTGAAGTTCAGAGGTTCGCCGCCGGCGCCCTCGCTATCCTGTGCCTGCTCATCCTGGGTCCCGGCTGTCTCCTCCGTTGCCGCCCCGGCTGGCTTTTCGGGCATGATGCGGGTCCAGTTGCCCTCGCCCTGTTCGTTTACTTCAAGACGGGCATCCAGCCCGTCCAGCACGAAGGTATTTACCCGCGGTGACATGGCAATCAAAGACCAGAAATCGATCTGGGCAACCAGCTGCTCCAGGGCCACAAAACGATCACCTTCAAGTGTGGCCTCTACGGAATTCAGCTCCAGACCCAGCGGGATAAAAGACCAGCCAATGTCGCCTTCCAGCATCAGATCCAGGTTCGTTGCATCCTCAACGGCCTGTTCAATCTGCGGTTTGTAATCGTTGGGGTTGATCACGGCCATGGCGATGGCAACTGCAGCCACGGCAAGAACGATCAGTGCAACGATGGCAATCAGCACATAACGGACGGCTTTCATGATTCAGGCTTCCTTCCTAATGTTGGGAGCTTGCAGTATTCGCGGCGAATACCGACGCCAATGACCCAAAGGATAACGCAGGGTTAACAAATTAACAGCGCGGAGTATGACAATGCGGTAGTGTTGGGCCAAAATACACCCCCTTAAATTTCCGACTACATTGATACCTATAAACACAAGAAGGAGTTGGCCGTGGCTATTACCGTTTCGATTGAGCTGAACCGGGAACTTGAGATTCCGGGAAGCTATGATGAAGTGTTTGATCTGCTGGCGGATGTGCCACGTTCAGCCAGTCACTTTCCCAAGGTCCACAAACTGACCGATCTCGGCGACAATACCTACCGCTGGGAAATGGAAAAAGTCGGCGTCGACAAGCACGCGATCCAGTCGGTCTATGCCTGCAAGTACCATTCGGACAAAGAGGCCGGGCGGATTACCTGGGAGCCGGTAAAAGGCGAGGGCAACGGGGTTGTGAGCGGTTCCTGGACCATCAAGTCCAAGGGTGACAATGCCACTGCCGTGAAGTTCCAGACCAGTGCAGAGTTGACTGTGCCCCTGCCCAGCCTGCTCAAGCTGGCAATCAGCCCGGTCATCAAGCACGAGTTCAACAGCCTCGTGGATACTTACATGAACAACCTCAAGAAGGCCTTCTGACCAAGCCTTGCTTGCCGTTCACCCGCGCTTCGCTATCGTAGCGATTAAACCGGTTGTGGGACTCCAGCGGACATAAAAGGTATAATCGCCGGATAGAATTTTTCCGGCGTTATGCCGCTCAATTGTCACGGAGTCCCCATGGCCGAACGTAAGGCTCGGGTAGAACGAAATACCCTTGAAACCCAGATCACCGTTGAGATTGATCTCGACGGCACCGGTAAATCCAGTTTCGACACCGGCGTGCCCTTTCTGGAGCACATGATGGATCAGATTGCCCGTCATGGTCTGGTGGATCTGAACATCGTTTCCAGGGGCGATCTGCACATCGACGACCACCACACGGTGGAAGACATCGGTATCACCCTTGGCCAGGCCTTCAAGCAGGCCGTTGGCGACAAAAAGGGCATTCGTCGGTACGGCCACGCCTACGTGCCGCTGGATGAAGCTCTCTCGCGTGTGGTTATCGATCTGTCCGGCCGCCCTGGCCTGATGATGGATGTACCTTACACCCGCGGCGCCGTGGGCGGTTTCGATGTTGACCTGTTCGAGGAGTTCTTCCACGGCTTCGTGAATCACTCGATGGTGACCCTGCACATCGACAATCTGAAGGGCAAGAATACCCACCACCAGATTGAAACCGTGTTTAAAGCCTTTGGCCGTGCCCTGCGCATGGCGATCGAGATGGACGAGCGCATGGCCGGCATTACGCCGTCCACCAAAGGTTCTCTGTAAAAGGCTCGTCGCCAGAAGGCTCGCTTTAACCGGTCACTTGTGGCCGGTCAATCAAGGACAAAGCAACAACCATGAAAACCGTTGCCATAATCGACTACGGCATGGGCAATCTTCACTCTGCCAAAAAAGCGGTAGAGCACGTTGCCCCGGACACCACCGTACTGGTCACCGACAACGCCGAAAAAATTCGTGAAGCAGACCGTGTCATTCTTCCCGGCGTGGGCGCCATCCGCGACTGCATGGCGGAAATGCAGCGGCTGGGTGTCGTTGAACTGGTTCGGGAAGTCTCCAGAGACCGGCCGTTTCTCGGCATCTGCGTGGGCATGCAGGCCCTGATGTCCCGCAGTGAGGAAAACCGTGGGGTTGACTGTATCGGCCTGTTCCCTTCGCAAGTGCGCTATTTCGGTGATCACCTCACGGAAAACGGCGAGCGCCTGAAAGTGCCCCACATGGGCTGGAATCAGGTGCAGCAGACCATTGATCACCCTCTGTGGCATAACATTCCCGAGGGTGACCGTTTCTACTTCGTGCACAGTTACTACGCAGAGGCCGAGGGCAACGCTGATATGGCGGGCCGCACCCACTATGGTGTAGACCTTGCGGCAGCGGTGGCGCGAGACAATATTTTTGCGGTGCAATTCCACCCGGAGAAAAGTGCCCGGGCGGGTTTGCAGTTGCTTGAGAATTTTACGAACTGGACTGGAAAATGTTGATAATTCCCGCGATTGATCTGAAAGACGGCAAGTGCGTACGGCTTCGTCAGGGCCGCATGGACGACTCCACGGTGTTTGGTGACGACCCTGTCGATATGGCCACCCGCTGGGTGGAAGCCGGCGCGCGGCGCCTGCACCTGGTTGACCTGAACGGAGCCTTTGCTGGCGAACCGGTCAACGGGGAAATTGTTCAGGCAATCGCCCGAAAATACCCGGATCTGCCGATCCAGATCGGCGGTGGCATCCGCTCAGCGGAAACCATCGAGGCCTATCTGAAGGCCGGCGTGCAGTGGGTCATCATCGGCACCAAGGCCGTTAAAGAGCCGGAATTCGTGACCGAGATGTGCAAGAAATTCCCCGGCCACATCATTGTTGGCCTGGATGCCAAAGACGGCCGTGTGGCTACCGATGGCTGGGCGGAGGTCTCGGAAGTGATGGCCACCGATCTCGCCAAACGGTTCGCCAACGACGGCGTGGATGCCATTGTTTACACCGACATCAGCCGCGACGGCATGATGCAGGGTGTAAACGTCGAGGCCACTGCGGCACTGGCCGAAGAAGGGGGAATCCCCGTTATCGCCTCCGGCGGTGTCACCAACATGGACGACCTCAAGCGTCTGGCTACCGTGGCAGACAAGGGAATCCTCGGTGCCATTACCGGCCGTGCTATCTACGAGGGTACCCTGGACGTGGCGGAAGCCCAGGCCTTCTGCGACAGTTTGAAGGGATAAGGACGACTTATGGCTCTGGCGAAACGCATCGTTCCCTGCCTGGATGTCGACAAAGGCCGCGTGGTAAAGGGTGTCAACTTCGTTGATATCCGTGATGCCGGCGACCCGGTGGAAGTGGCCCGTCGTTACAATGAGCAGGGTGCCGATGAAATCACCTTCCTCGATATTACCGCCAGTCACGAAAGCCGTGACACCACCTATGAAACTGTGGAGCGGATGGCGGCGGAAGTCTTTATTCCGCTGACGGTTGGCGGCGGTGTGCGTACCGTGGATGACATTCGCAAACTGCTGAATGCCGGGGCTGACAAGGTATCGATCAACACCGCGGCCGTGTTCAATCCGGAATTCGTGCGGGAAGCGGCGGAGCGCTTTGGCAGCCAGTGCATTGTGGTGGCCATTGATGCCAAGCGGGTCAGTGAAGAGGGCGAGGAGCCCCGCTGGGAAATCTTTACCCACGGTGGTCGCAAGCCCACGGGGCTGGACGCTGTTGAATGGGCACGCAAGATGGTGGAAATGGGTGCTGGTGAGCTACTGCTGACCAGTATGGACCGGGACGGCACCAAGATCGGATTCGATCTGGGCCTGACCAAGGCCATCAGCGATGCGGTGATTGTGCCGGTGATTGCCTCCGGCGGTGTCGGAGAGCTGCAGCACCTGGCCGATGGCGTCACCCAGGGCGGCGCCGATGCAGTTCTGGCGGCGTCTATCTTTCACTTCGGACAGCACACCATTCCTGAGGCGAAAGCCTTTATGAAGACTCAGGGAATCGAAGTCCGCGATTAATCCTTCTTCGCAAAAGCAGGTCGAATGGCCTGCTTTTCTCCCTCCGCAAACATCTCCCGATTGCCATTGCGCATGGCCCATAGGCCGCTGACGGTAGCAATGGCGATACCCTGCTCATCCAGTTTTGGCAGGTGCTTCTCCAGGTAATCCACGGTGACCTTGTGAGGATGGCCGATGCCGATGGCGCTGCCGTTTTCCCGGGCGCGCTTGATCAGCAATTTGAACTGGCGATCCACAAACTCCTCGGTTTGCTCATGGTCGAGAAACACGTCCCGGGTCATGGTTGGAATCCGGTAGGCAGCGGCGACATCACCGGCAACAGACGAGGCGATGGTGCGGCTGTCGATAAAGTACACCGGGTATCGGAACAGCTCCTTCATCACCCAGTCCATGGGCTGCAGCTGCTGTGTCAGCAGACTACCCATGTGGTTGTTGACGCCTTGCACGTGTGGGATGGACTGGAGTGCCCTGCGCAGGGTGGTCACCATGTTCTGTTCGTCCATATCCGGTGTTAGGCCACCGGGCCGAGGCCATAATTGCGGGTGTTGGCCATGGGCGCATGCAGCATGATTTCCTTGTGCTGCTTGTGGGCGAGCCTGGCAAGGCTGTCCGTATGCCTGCGATAGGGCAGGAATGCCAGGGTGAGCGGCTGATCCAGGTTTGCCAGTCGCTCACCTTCAACAAGGCTGTGACCCATGTCATCAATAATAATGGCAATGGTTGGGGGCAGAGCCGTTCTTGCCGGCTCTGCCGAAACCGCGCCGGCGGCAATGCAGAATGCCAGGGCCAGCAGAGTACTCGCTACTCTCACTGATCGCTTCCTTCTGCCTTGTCCTTTTTGTTGGGGTTCAGAATCCGGATGCCCTTGAGCAGGTTCAGTGCTGAGCGCAGCTGGTAATCCCGGTCCGCCATGGAGCCGGATTGACCTTCTGCGTCGTTTTCACCGTCCTGTTGCTGCCCTTCATTCTGGCCTTCAAGGTGCCCACTCAGGTCCGCCTCGGTGAAGAAGGGTTTGCTGTCGAGTTCTTTCAGTTCCGCGGGCGTACTTCAATGTCCGGTTTGATTCCGGTCGCCTGGATGGAACGGCCGTCCGGCGTGTAATAGCGCGCGGTGGTCATTTTGATGGCATGGGTCTCATCCAGCGGAATCACTGTTTGAACACTGCCCTTGCCGAAGGATTTGGTGCCCATTACCACGGCCCGTTCATGGTCCTGAAGGGCGCCGGCCAGGATCTCTGACGCGGAGGCGGAGCCGCCATTGATCAGTACCACGATCGGTGTGCCTTCCATGATGTCGCCGGCCCGTGCGCTGAAGCGCAGGCGCGAACTCTGGATGCGGCCTTCCGTGTAGACGATCAGCCCTTCATTGAGCAGGGCGTCTGCAGTCTCTACAGCCGCCTGGAGTACGCCGCCGGGGTTGTTGCGCAGGTCGATGATGAGCCCGTCAAGGTCTCGGCCGAGTTCGTCTTCCAGGCCGTTCAGGGCATCCTTGAACTGAGAGCCGGTATCCGCCTGGAACTGGGTGATGCGGACATAACCATAGCCATTCTCCAGCATGCGGGATTTCACGCTGGTCACTTTAATGATGTCGCGCTCGACTTCGATTTCGATAGGCGCGCTTTCGCCCTCACGCATAATGGTCAGCGTCAGTATGGAACCTGGCTTGCCTCGCATAAGCTGTACCGCTTCTTCGAGGCTCATACCTTTAACCGGCTTTTCATCAAGCTTGATAATCAGGTCGCCGGCCTGGACGCCCGCCTTCTGTGCCGGCGTGTCGTCGATGGGCGCAATCACTTTAACGAAGCCGTTTTCCATGCCCACTTCAATGCCCAACCCGCCGAACTCGCCGGAAGTACTTTCTTCCAGTTCCTCGTAGTCCTTCGGTGCCAGGTAGGTAGAGTGAGGATCGAGGTCTGACAGCATGCCCTTGATAGCGCTTTCGAGGAGTTTGCGATCGCTTACGTCCTCTACATAGGCATCCTTTATGCGGCTGAATACCTCGGTGAACTTGCGAAGGTCTTCCAGCGGCAGCTGTTTTTCGGGATCAGGTAGGCTGATTTCCACCCGTTCGCCGTTCTGGATACCTTCCAGCAACTGCTCGGTGGCGGCGTCTTCATCCTGGGCCCAGGCCAGTCCGGAAGCGGTGGCGAAACAGGTAGCGAGCGCAATGCTGCGTAATGGAAAGGCGTGGAGTGTACTTCTGACCCGTTTCATTCACATATCCCGTTTTTATTCCGATAGTTGGACTGGATTCCCTGACTCCGGACAGTATGGCGTTACCCGGGGCGTTTGTCAGCCCTCCCGGGGCTTCTCAGTTTGCCAGCCACCGGCCCGGATTGTCGGGCTTGCCATTGTGCCGGACTTCAAAATACAGCGCCGGGGAATCGGTGCCGCCGGTGCGGCCGGCCTGGGCGATGGGCTCACCAGCGGCCACCCAGTCTCCCGGGCTGGTGAACAGGCTGCTGCTGTGGCCATACAGTGTCATGTAGCCGTCGCCGTGATCAATGATGGTGATCAGGCCAAATCCCCTCAGCCAGTTGGCAAACACGACCCGACCGTAGTGTATGGCGCGAATTTCCGCGTCGTCTCCGGTGGCTATAAGCAGGCCGTTGCGCCGGAGTTTGCCGTCGGCATAGCGCTCGCCATAGCGGCTCAACACCTGGCCCTTCACTGGCCAGGGCAGCTTGTTGCGCAATGACGCGAAGGGCTGGGATTCATTGGGCGAGGGGATGTTGTTGATCGCCTGCTGGACTTCCTCAAGCAGGTTTTCCAGCCGTTTGCGATCCGATTCCAGCTCTTCCCGTTCGCTGCGACGGTTCTGGATATCGGCATTCAGGGCGGCCAGCGTCTGCTGGCGTTCCTGTCTGGACGCTGTCAGGTCCTGTTGGCGTTTGGCTACGTTTTCCTCGGTTCTTGCCAGTTCAACCCTGGTCGACTGAACCGCAGCCTGGGTGCTCCTCAGTTCCTGCAGGCTTTGCCTGAATGCCTCCAGTCGAGTAACTGTGTCCTTGCTGAGGTACTCGTAGTAGGTCATGGTCCGGGCAATCTTGTCCGGATCAATTTCATTGAGCAGAACCTTTACGGCTGGTGCATCCCCTTCCATCCAGGCGGCGCGGATCTGCGTCTTGAGGCTGTCCCGCTGGCGGTTGAGTGTGCGGGTGAGCTCCTGGGCTTCTTTCTCCAGCTCCCGGAGTCTTTGCTGCTGTCGCTCTGCCTGCTGGCGCAGGGAGCGGCGTTCAAGGGTCAGGCGGCTGATGTTCTTTTCGGTCGCAGCAAGCTGCCGCTCCAGGGCGGAGCGGTCTTCTTCGGCATCCTCCAGCCAGTCGTCGATGTCCTCAATGCGTTCCTTGAGTTCCTCGATCTGGGCCGGGGTGACCTCCTGCTGGGCGAGTGCCGGCGCTGCACCCAGTAGAAGGGTGAGCGCCAGAGTTGCGGTAAATCGCAAAGGTTGGTTCCGTTCCCGGATCAGCCGATCTCGACCAGGCTGTGCCCGGTCATTTCCTCTGGTTGCTCCAGCCCCATCAGGGCGAGCAGAGAGGGTGCCACATCGCTCAGGTTGCCGTCGTTCTTCAGCACCACGTTGCGGTGGCCGGTGTATACCAGTGGCACCGGCCCGATCGTATGGGCGGTGTGAACCTGGCCGGAGTTGGGGTCGGTCATCTGCTCGCAGTTGCCGTGGTCGGCGGTAATCAGTGCTTCGCCGCCGACTTCATCAAGTGCCTCGACAACACGCTTTACGCATTCGTCCAGGCATTCGGCCGCCTTGATAGCCGCATCCAGCTTGCCGGTGTGGCCAACCATGTCGCCGTTGGCGTAGTTGCAGACCACCAGATCGTATTTGCCGCTCTTGATGGCCTCCACCAGCTTGTCGGTGACCTCGGGCGCACTCATTTCCGGCTGCAGATCGTAGGTCGCGACTTTCGGGGAAGGTACCAGGATCCGCTCTTCACCGTCGAACGGCGTTTCCATTCCACCATTGAAGAAGAAGGTGACATGGGCATATTTTTCGGTTTCGGCGATGCGCAGCTGGGTCTTGCCCTGCTTGGCCATATACTCGCCAAGGCCGTTGCTGAGCTGCTCTGGCGGGTAGGCGCAGGAGGTTTTAATGTCGGCCGCGTACTCGGTCAGCATCACAAAATCGGCCAGTTCCGGGTGCTTCTTGCGCTCGAAACCGTCGAAGTCCTTCTCCACGAAGGTACGGGTCATTTCCCGGGCGCGGTCGGCACGGAAATTCATGAACAGCACTGTGTCGCCATCGTTGATGGTGCCTTCCGGCTCCCCGGCGGCGTGGATGCGGGTTGGTGCTACAAACTCGTCGTTCTCTCCGCGCTCGTAAGCCTGTTCCAGCCCGGATACCGGATCGGATGCGGTGAATTCTGCGGTGCCCTGGGTCATCAGGTTGTAGGCGGCTTCCACACGGTCCCAGCGGTTGTCGCGATCCATGGCATAGTAGCGGCCCACGATCGAGGCAACGCGGCCGACACCGAGGCTCTTGAGTCTGGCCGCGGCTTTCTCAAGTGACGGTTTGGCGCTGCGGGGTGGCATGTCCCGGCCATCGAGGAAGGCGTGAATATAGACTTCCCTGGCGCCACGGGCGGCGGCCAGTTCGGCAGCGGCAATGATGTGGTCTTCGTGGCTGTGCACGCCACCGGGAGACATCAGGCCCATCAGATGAACGGCGCGGCCACTCTGGACGGCTTTATCAATCGCGGAACAGAGAGCCTCGTTCTGCTGGAAAGTACCTTCTTCCAGATCCTTGTCGATACGGGTAAGGCTTTGATAGACCACGCGCCCTGCGCCCAGGTTCATATGGCCAACTTCCGAGTTACCCATTTGCCCCTGCGGCAGCCCTACAAACATGCCTGAGGTGTTGATCAGGGTCTTGGGCTGGTTCTGCCAGAGTTTGTCCCAGAACGGGGTGCTGGCGTTGCTGATGGCATTGTCTTCAGCCGGGTCGCGATGGCCCCAGCCGTCCAGGATAATCAGTGCAGTCGGCTTGCGCATTGCAGTCATCATTAAGTCCGGAAGTAAAATGTTAGTAAATTTACTAAAACGAAAATGGAGTTTATCTATTTTCGCATTTACTGGCCAGTTTCGTCACCTTCTGTCCGGGGAGCAGGCTGTGTATAATCGCGCCAAACTCATTATCAGGGTAAATTCATGGACCGGTTGTTTGAATTTGTCGTTAGCCACTACATTCTTGTGTCGCTGTTCGTGGCATTCCTGGTCGCCATCCTTATTCTGGAATCCCGTCGTGGCGGTGCCAAGATCTCGGCCCAGGGCGCGGTCAATCTGATCAACAAGGATGAAGCCGTTGTAGTCGACATCCGGGACCGCAAGGAGTTTGGTGAGGGGCGCATTACCGGCTCGATCAACATTCCCCTGAACAGTCTCAAGAGCCGCGTTGGCGAGCTGAGCAAGTTCAAGGACAAGCAGATCATCGTTGCCGACAAGATGGGCCAGCATTCCGCGATGGCGGTCAAGCAGCTGAACGCGGAAGGCTTCAGCAATGTGGTTCGCCTGAACGGTGGCGTGGCTGACTGGAAAGCCAGCAATCTTCCGCTGGTGAAGAAATAGGGCGGCCCTTGATCTGAAGATCATTCTGCCGCACTGTTTCACATAAGCCGGCCCGGCCTGAACGTAAAATGTCCCGGCAGCACGCTCTATAGCATCCCATAGCAACGGGCCCCGAGCCCATGATCGAGAACGAAAGGACTGAAAATGGCTGAGAATCAGCAAGCCGCAGCAGGCAGTGACAACCAGAACCAACCCCAGTTTGCCCTTCAGCGCATCTATGTGAAGGACCTGTCTTTCGAGTCGCCCAACTCTCCAACTGTATTTCAGGAGCAGTGGAAGCCGCAGGTTAACCTGGATCTGAACACCTCCCACAACAAGGTCAGCGACAACCAGTATGAGGTTGTGCTTTCCCTGACCGTCACTGCAAAAGTGGGTGAGAAGGTGGCTTACATCGTCGAGATCCAACAGGGCGGCGTGTTCCTGGTGCAGGGCATCGAAGGCCAGCAGTTGGGCCAGATGCTCGGCGCCTACTGCCCGACCATCCTGTTCCCCTACGCTCGCGAAGCAATCGACGGCATCGTCAATAAGGGCAGTTTCCCGGCCCTGATGCTGGCGCCGGTGAACTTCGATGCCATCTATGCCCAGGCGCTTAAGCGCAAGCAGGAAGAAGCTGCGGGTGAGGCAAACGAAGAGCAGCAGACTCACTGATCTGCAGCAGATGAAGCAGTAATAGAAAAACCGGCTCCGGCCGGTTTTTTTGCGCCTATACAAAAATTCCAGTCCGGGCATTGATATAAATCTAAAATCAAACGATAATCGTTCGCACTAAGATCTGAGTCGTTTGGTTGGTTTATGGATTCTCGAATATCACATCTATCTTTGTCCTGCGCTTCCCTCATCGCCATGGTCTCCACGGCAACACTCGCCGACAGCCGGCCTGCCGGTTACCTGGATGAGCTTGTTGTCACCGGAACCCGCAGTGAGCGTCAGCTGCTGGACACCCCGGTGCGGACCGAAGTGGTTACCGCCGAAGAGCTTGAGAAAACCCACGCTCGCAATCTGAAAGAGGCTCTGGAAAACGTGCCGGGTTTGCAGCTCCGGGAGATCCACGGCAAGCCCGGTTACGAGGTCTGGCTTCAGGGAATCGAATCCGATCGTGTGCTGGTTCTGATCGATGGTCTGCCAATGACGGCCACCACCGGATCGACAGTGGACGTCAGCCAGTTGGCCGTGCTCGATATTGAGCGGGTGGAAGTGGTCAAGGGCGCTGTTTCTGCCCAGTATGGCAGCTCCGGTATCGGTGGTGTGGTTAATGTCATTACCCGTCCGCCGGCTTCCGGGCTCTCCGGCCAGTTCACCACCGATGCCGGTACCTATGGTGACCAGAATCCCTCGGGCGATGAAGCCGACCCCGCGCGATATTCCGCCCGAGCCACGGTCCAGGGAGGTAGTGAACAGCTGGCCCTGCGTCTGTCCGCATCTCACCAGCATTCCGATGGCATCGATCCGGAGCCGAAGACCTGGGCCCGACCGGGTGATGAATACGATCGCACCGATCTCAGCTTCCGCACCGACTGGTCTCCGAACGGGAATCACCGACTGAGCGCTGCGGTCGCCCGGTTCGAGGAGGAGTCCGGGTCACGTTACACCGAGCGCAACCCGCCTTTTGTGATCAATCAGGGTAAGGATGAAACGGTCACCCGTACCCGCTATACCCTGTCTGGAGATCATGGACGCAACGCCGATCTGCGTGCCGGTTGGTCCGCCGTCCATGAGATTCTCGATGACGATACCCTGAAGTATACCGGCAGCGGGGTCTTTGATGACCGTCGTGCCGAATCCACTCTGTCCCGTTTTTCGGCCCATCTGGGCAAGCCGGTAGGGCTCAGTCACCACCTGCAGGGCGGTGTCGATGTCAACCGTGAAACGCTCGAGCAGACCAAGGACGGCGCTTCCGAGCTCGGTGCGGAACCTCGCCGACAGCGTGAAAGCCAGGAGGCCTGGGTTCAGGACACCTGGATGCCCACTGAACATCTTGAGCTGGTGCCCGGCGTTCGTTTCCAGAATGACTCCGACTTCGGAACCCACACGGCTCCCAAGATCAATACACGTTACGACCTGGTCCGGACCGATTCACTGACCGGCTTCCTGCGTGCTGGCGTTGGCGCCGGATACCGGGTGCCAAATCTGAAGGAAAGATACTTCACCTTTGACCACAGTCAGCTTGGCTACATCGTGCAAGGGACTCCGGATCTGCAACCGGAGGAATCCGTCAGCTATCAGTTTGGAGGGGGGCTGTCCTGGAACCGGTCTATATGGCTGGAAGCGAACGCCTTCCTTAATGACATCGAGCAACTGATCCAGACCTCACCGGGTGCTGAGGCCACCCAGGCGCGGAACGACGGAGTTCAGGTTTTTTCCTATGAAAACATTGCCGAGGCAAGGACCTGGGGATTCGAGACCACGGCTGGCTGGGAACCTTCCGAGCACTGGCGGCTTACCGCCGGCTATACCCTGACCCGAACCGAAGATGTCGCAACAGGCAATGAGCTTAATCGCCGCCCGGGGCGCCAGGCGCGTCTCGGGCTGGATGGCCCGCTTGGGCTGGCCGGCCTGTCCTGGAGTGCGCGGCTTCGGTACCAGAGTGAGGAGTTCGTGGATGCTGCCGCCGGAACCGAGTCCCCGGGGTATACAACGGCCGACCTGAAACTGAATTACCGGTTTTCAGACCAGCTCCGACTGTTTGCCGGGGCCGACAACATCACCGACGAACAGCGCGATTTTTCCAATGCCAGTGAAGATTTCAGACCCGTTGCCGGGCGCTTCCTCTACGCCGGGCTCACGGTTTCCTTTGGCGAATGATGCCTGACCACCAAAAAACGATATGAAGGAGATATCCATGGATCTTTTCGATACCAGACCCCCAGCCATTGTGCTGGCCGCCCTGGCTTTGATGGCCTGTGGCGGAGGCAGCGACAACTCTATCGCGGGGGACGATGCGGATAACGTGAGCAGGTTTTCCGAGCAGTTGATGCCCGCGGCAACTGAGACCGTCTACCTGAATCTGGAAACCGGAGCGATGGTGGAAGAAGGCGACGACTGGCACATCGCCGCCAACCGTTTGAACTTCAAGGTGAACAGTGGTGCTTCCGGAAATGGCAGTGTGGTCGGCGCGCTGGCAATTGCTCAGAACGATTTCTACGACGATAGCGGTGATCCCGACGCGAATTTGTTCACCAACGCGACCGCCAACTCCGAGGAGGAACATTTGCTGGGCATTCTCGAAGCGCCGGGGAGCTGGCAGGAAGATGCCTTTGCCAGTGCGTTTGGGTCTTCAGATACCTGGTCTCAATACGACTTTGCCACGGGTGTGATCAGCGAGGCCGAAGATGTTGGCTATCTGGTGCGCTCTGCTGAGGGAGACAGCTATGCCCGTATGCGGGTTGTCGACTTCAATTTTCCGACCCGCGAAGGGCAGGGGATCGAAGGCTTCACCTTCGAGTTTGACGTGCAGGCCTCCGGCGCTCCGGCATTCAGTGACACGGTAATTACTTTCACTTCCCCTGCAAGCTATGAGGGCGGCGACGCATGTTTCGATTTTGATTCGGCTTCAGTTGTCGATTGTGAAACCAGCGAAGCCTGGGATGTCCAGATCGGCTTCTCCGGTCGCGACTGGTACTTGAAATCCAACAGCGGGGTATCCGGCAACGGCAGTGGCGGGGCCTCGGACCCGATGACCTGGAGCGAACTTGCCGCCAATGACAGCGATCCGGGTGTTCCCCAGCTGTACAACACGGACTCAACCGGCGGGGTATTCACTGATAACACCTGGTATGCCTACAACCTGACCGATCAGCACAAGATCTGGCCGAACTTCCGCACCTTCCTGATCAAGGCGGATGCCGATGATCCTGAGTCAACGGTCTGGGCGCTGCAGATTGTCGGTTACTACGACCAGAACGGAACCAGTGGCCAGCCCACGGTGCGTTGGCTGGCCGTTGAACTTCAGCAGGCGCAGGAGTAATCCCATGCAAAAGACAGCGATGGCAACAGGCACCGCAACCGATTCGCTCGCAGCACGCTGGCGGACACTGCAAGAAGAAGAGCCAAATATGAGGATCCGTCAGATGGCGGATAGGTTGGGCGTGAGCGAGATGGAGTTGGTTCGGCTGCGTGGCGGCGACGCACTGATTCCTCTCAAGGACAATTTCGGGGATCTTCTCAAGGCCCTTGAAAGCGTCGGCCCGGTCATGATTCTGAGCCGCAACAACGAAGTGGTTCATGAAGTGACCGGAACCTTCAAGGATTTCACCAGCGGAAGGTCCGGCGCCATGGGTCTGGCCGTTGGTGAGATCGATATCCGCGTCTTTTTCAAGCACTGGGCATTTGGCTACCGGGTGCAGGAAAAGGTTCGCTCCGGGTTGAGGGAGAGTCTGCAGTTCTTCGATCAGTACGGGGCTGCGGTCCACAAAATCTACCGGGTTGCCGATTCCGATGGTGAGGCATGGGAGCGCCTGGCCCGTTCCTTCGCAGATCAAGAGCTGCGGCCGTTCAAACCTCAGGGCGCGCGCCCGGTTCCTCAACGGGTGGCGCCAGAAGCGGTCAACACAGAGGTTCTTCGCGAGGGTTGGCGGGAGCTCAAGGATGTCCATCATTTCGGTGCGCTTCTGAAACGGGCCGGCACTGATCGGCTGACGGCGCTGGAACTGTTGAGAGGCGAGTGGGCTACCGAGCTTGAGCGTGCCGAAGGCGACGTGCTGGACCGGCTACTGGAGCTGCTTCGGGATAATCAGTGCCCGGCCATGTTCTTTGTCGGCAATCCCGGGATTGTGCAGATCTTCACGGGCCAGGTGGCCAATCTGCGCCGTACCGGTCCCTGGATGAACGTTCTGGACACCGGCTTTAACTTGCACGCCAACACCGAATCAATCCGGTGCTGGTGGTTGGTCCGGCGCCCCTCCGCAGACGGCATCATCACCTCGGTGGAAGCCTTCAACGCCGACGGTGAGCTGGTACTGACCGTGTTCGGTGAACGCAAACCTGGCATCCCTGAATCCGAACTCTGGCGGGAGCAGGCGGCGACCCTGGAGGCTTTGTCATGATATTCCGGGCTCTTGTGTGGCTCCTGTTGGCTACCGCGTTCGGGTCTTCTGCCCAGGCGGGGGATTCGCCGCGGGTTGTGACGGCTGACGGAGCGATCACCGAGATCGTATACCGACTTGGGCTGGAGTCGTTGCTGGTAGGCGTGGACACCACCAGCGGGTATCCGGAACAGACCGAGTCTCTGCCCAATATTGGCTACCTGCGGGCGTTGCCTTTTGAAGGGGTGCTGGCACTGAAGCCGGATCTGCTGATTACCTCGGAGCAGGCCGCTCCGGAAGAAAACCTGGAGCGCTTGGCCAGGGCCGGTGTTCAGGTTGAAGAACTGCCTTCGGCACGGACGCCGGAGGCTGCGCTGGAGCGGATTGTGACTGTGGGTGGATTACTGGGTGAGGCGGAAAAGGCAGAAGTCCTGGCCTCCGAGCTCCGGTCGAAGATCAACCGTATTCAGCAGGCATCGGAAACCCGGGGAAACCCGCCGACGGTGCTGTTCATTCTCGCTGCCGGAAATCACTCCGTGATGCTGGCGGGGGAAGGAACCTCCGCTTCAGCGTTGCTGGACACTGTCGGCGCGGTCAATGCCGTGTCCGGGATCCAGGGCTATAAGCCGGCCAACCGTGAAGCCATCCTGGCCTCCCGACCGGATGCCATTGTGATTGCCGAATCCACGCCGGGGCAGTTCGCGATCGATTCCTGGCCGGAGGTGGAGCGTCTCGACGCCTGGCAGAGCGGGCATCGGCTGGTGGCAAACGGCATGCTGCTGCTGGGTTTCGGCCCTCGGCTGCCCGACGCCATGGCTGCGGTAAACGAAGTCTTGCCAGCAGCTTCGAACGTGGCAGCCAATGATTCGTGACGCCACGGGCCGCTTGGGTTTTGCTCCGTCACTGGTGGTCGCGTTATTGGCCGCCGCGCTTGTTGCTCTGGTGTCTATCACCAGTGGCGCTTACCCGCTGGCACTTGGGGATATCCTGAGCGTGATCATTGGCCGGGAAGCGAGCGATCCGGTGGCTTCGATGGTGCTGCTGGAAGTGCGGATGCCGAGATTCCTGCTGGGCTTTCTGGTTGGAGCGGTGCTGGCCGTCTCCGGGGCCCTGCTGCAGGGGCTGTTTCGCAACCCACTGGCCGACCCGGGGCTGATCGGGGTCTCCGCCGGCGCCTCCCTGGCTGCCATTGCGGTGATCGTGCTGGGCAATACCTGGCTGGGTGGCTGGCTGGCCATGACCGGCGAATGGGCTTTGCCCATCGCCGCCTTTCTCGGAGGCAGTTGCACGGTGCTGCTGGCCTGGCGCATTGCCAATCGATCGGGACAGACCGCCGTGGCCACCCTGTTGCTCGCCGGTATTGCGATCAACGCCGTGGCTGGCGCTGCCACCGGGTTGCTGACCTTCTATGCCAACGACGAAGAGCTGCGTTCGCTGACCTTCTGGACCATGGGCAGCCTCGGCCATGCCGGCTGGGACGATCTGCTTGTTGGGGCTCCGTTCATGCTGCTGGCGTTATTGGCCGCCCCCTGGCTGGCCCGTCCGCTGGATGCGTTTCTGCTGGGAGAATCGGTCGTCGGGCACCTGGGATATCGCACCGATACCGTCAAAAAGGCCGCGATCCTGGTGGTTGGCCTTGGGGTGGGAGCCGCCGTTGCGGTCAGCGGACTGATCGGGTTTGTTGGCCTCGTGGTGCCCCACCTCGTGCGCCAGTTGCTTGGTGCCAGTCACCGGGTGGTGTTGCCGCTAAGTGCTCTTGTGGGCGGCACACTTCTGGTGGCCGCGGATTCCCTGGCAAGGGTGGTGGTAGCGCCGGCGGAACTGCCTATTGGCCTGATGATGGCACTGATCGGCGGTCCCTTCTTCCTGGCGCTTCTGTTGAGAACAAAGGTGATCTGATGGTTCTTTCTGTTAACAAGGTCAGTGTCTCCCTGGAGCGTTCCCGGATTGTCGATGGCATTGATTGCCACCTGAAGGCAGGGGAGCTGTTGATGCTCCTGGGCCCGAACGGCGCTGGCAAGTCGACTTTGCTCAAGGCGATCAGCGGCGATCTCGCCTACGGCGGCAGCGTGACGCTTTCCGGCCGGGAACTCGGGCAATGGCGCCCGGAACGGCTGGCCCGTCAGCGTGCGGTAATGCCCCAGCGGGTGGAGGTGAATTTTCCACTGACGGTCCAGGAGGTCGTACAGCTGGGGCGGCCTAAAACTGCGTCAGGCAGAAGCGACCTGGTGGTCGATGAGCTGATGAATGAGCTGGATATCGGTCATCTTAGGCACAGACTGGTGCCGGGTTTGTCCGGTGGTGAGCAGCAGCGGTTACAGCTGGCGCGGGTGCTGGCCCAGATCATCGACAGCCCGGGCGACAGATTGTTGCTGCTGGACGAGTGCACATCCGCCCTGGACCCGGCGCATCAGCAGATGGTGCTGGATCTGGTGCGCCGCCTGGCCAAGGCCGAGGGTATGGCGGTTCTGGCGGTTGTGCACGATCTGAACCTGGCGGCCCAGTTCGCGGATCGCCTGCTGGTGATGAAGGCGGGCCGACTTGTCCACGAAGGCTCGGCTCGGGAGGTACTTACGCCTGAACTGCTGGAAACCGTCTACGGCTTCACCGCGAGAGTGGTCGAACTGGAAGAAGGCTACCCGATGGTGGTGCCACGGCGCAGAGGGCCATCCGGCGCTTATACCGCGCCCGTGAATCCCAGCTGCCGCCAGGCCTCGTAGACCACCAGGGCTGCGGTGTTGGAAAGATTCAGGCTCCGGCTATCCGGTTGCATTGGAACCCGCAGACGATGTTCGGGCAGCAGCCCCTCGCGAACATCAGCGGGAAGGCCGCGGGTTTCCGGGCCGAACATCAGGTAGTCGCCTTCCTGATAGTCCACTTGATGGTAGTGGGTGCTGCCTTTGGTGGTCAGCCCGAACAGGCGTACGGGCTGCTCGCTGGCGAGGAAGTCCTGGTAGTTCCTGTGGATCTTCACCGTGGCGTACTCGCTGTAATCCAGCCCGGCCCGGCGCATCTGTTTGTCTTCCAGGTTAAAGCCCAGTGGTTCAATCAGATGCAGCTGGCAACCGGTGTTGGCGCACAGCCGGATGATATTGCCGGTATTCGGCGGTATCTCCGGCTCGTACAGCACAACGTGGAGCATGAAGCTTAGCGCTCGACGGCCAGGGCAACGCCCATGCCGCCACCGATGCACAACGTGGCCAGGCCCTTGTGAACATCACGGCGAACCATTTCATGCAGCAGGGAAACCAGAATGCGGCAGCCGGATGCACCGATGGGGTGGCCCAGGGCAATGGCACCGCCGTTAACGTTCACCTTGCTGGTGTCCCAGCCCATGTCCCGATTTACAGAAATGGCCTGGGCGGCGAAGGCTTCGTTGGCTTCCACCAGGTCCAGATCATCCGTGCTCCAGCCGGCCAGTTTCAGGCAGCGCTGGCTGGCCGGGATCGGGCCGGTACCCATGATGGTCGGGTCCACACCGGCGTTGGCGTAGGCCTTGATGGTGGCGATCGGGGTCAGCCCCAGTTCCTTGGCCTTCTCGGCACTGCAGACCATCACGGCAGCGGCACCATCGTTCAGAGAGGAGGCGTTGCCTGCAGTGACGGTGCCGTCCTTCTTGAAGGCTGCACGCAGGTTGCCCAGTCTCTCGGCAGTCACGCCGTCACGGGGGCCTTCGTCGCGGTCAACAACAACCGGGTCGCCCTTACGCTGGGGAATGGAGACCGGGACAATCTGGCCATCGAAATAACCGGCATTGCGGGCGGCAGCGGCTTTCTGCTGGGACGCCGCAGCAAACTCGTCCTGCTCTTCCCGGCTGATGCCGTATTTCTCGACGATGTTCTCGGCCGTGATCCCCATATGGTAGTCGTTGAAGGCATCCCAGAGGCCGTCCTTGATCATGGTGTCCACCATCGACCAGTTGCCCATGCGCTGGCCGTTACGGCTGTTGGGTAGTACATGGGGCGCCTGGCTCATGCTTTCCTGGCCGCCGGCAATCATCATCTCGGCATCGCCGCAGCGGATAGCCTGAACCGCCATGTGCACCGCTTTCAGTCCAGAGCCACAAACCTTGTTGATGGTCATGGACGGTACCGAGGCCGGAATGCCGGCGTTGATGGCGGACTGGCGAGCGGGGTTCTGGCCAACACCGGCTGTAAGAACCTGACCCAGCACTACCTCGTTGATCTGGTCACCGGCGACACCGGTTTCTTCCAGTAGTGCCTTGATGACGGCGGATCCCAGCTGGTCGGCGCTCAGGCTGGAGAGACCTCCGCCAAAGGTTCCAATAGCTGTACGGCGGGCGGCAACAATAACGACATCACGCATGGGAGTTCTCCGGATCAGTGGCGCGCGGGATTCGGGCCGGCGCGGGCAGAATTGACAACTGCTCGTATTGTATCCGGAAAGCGGCGCCCCGCCAAAGCGATTGGGCGCGGAGGACGGCTGGCAGGCCTACATGTTCAGGCTACGGCCACCATCAACGGCGATAATCTGACCGGTGATGAACGGCGCATCGCAGATGAGGAACGCGATGGTTTCAGCAATATCATCGGGATTGCCGGTGCGGGCCATGGGGGTCTTGTCCAGAATTGCCCGCTGAGCGGATGGATCCATCCCGGCTTCGCCTTCTGGCCAGAGGATTGCGCCGGGCGATACGCCGTTCACCCGCACCTCCGGCGCCAGGTCCTTGGCCCACGAGCGTGTCAGGGCGGCCAGGCCGGCCTTGCTGGCGCAGTACAGTGGGTGGTCATCGATGGGCCTTTCGCTGTAAATATCGATCAGATTAACCACGCTGCCGCGGTTTCGCCGCAGTTCGGTCAGACACGCCTGAAGCAGGAAAAATGGGGCCCTGAGGTTCGTGTTCAGGATGGTGTCCCAGTCGTCTTCAGTGGCTTCCGCGGTCGGGGTGGGAAAGAACACCGACGCATTGTTCACCAGTGCGTCCAGTCGGCCCCAGTGTTCGACGGCCCCACTGGCCAGTCGTTTCAAGGCGGGTGTCTGGCTCAGGTCCGCCTGAAGGGCGCAGGCGGAGTCCGGCCGCTGCCTGTTCATCTGTTCAATCAGTGAGTTCGCCTGCTCTTCCCGGCTCCGGTAGTGAACCACCAGGTTCCAGCCTCTTGCGTGGAGTGTCCGGGCAGTCTGTGCGCCAAGACGGTGGGCTGCACCGGTGACCAGGGCAACGGGCGTTTTGGACGGCATGGTGGCTCCTCAGTGGTTGGTCGGGGCGACGGCGTCGCAGATGCGTTTCAGGCGTTCGGTGCGGATCGCGCTGCCTAGTTCCTTGCCTTTAAAACCCTTTGCCAGGAGCGCTTTTGGATCAACGCCGGTAGCCACATTTGATGCTGTTCGAAGCAGGTTAATTGTCTGGGGCTCGTCGGATAGGGCGCACTCAAGCACGCTCAGGAGTTGCAGAAAACGCTCCGGCCGACGCCACAAATCCGCCTGGTCGAGCAGATCGAGCAAGGTTTCGGCGTCCGGTTGTTGCGGGTCGATGCTATGGATCTGCGGCGTAAAGGCTGTTACCAGTCTTGCCAGATTCTGGCAGTCGTTGGGAGCCTTCAGAGCTTTGGCCCGTTCCAGGGCTAGCGATTCATCCAGGGGCGAGAGCAGGGCTGCCAGGCGTTCTTCCGTTGTGGCATTGGTTTGCTTGTCGACGCAGTGAAGCGCCTTCATTGCCAGTGGGAATACCGCGGATGGCGTGATTTCCGGAACCAGCACCGAGAGGGCTCCGCAGTCGCGGAGAACGTCAAAGAAAGCCTCCGGCGCCTTTTCGTGCAGTGCCCGCTGGAATTCCTGCCAGACCCTTTCCGGCACCAGGTGGTCTACTTCACCGGTATCCACCATGTCTTGCATCAGGGCCATCGTCTGCTCGGAAACCGTAAATCCCAGCGGACGGAAACGCGCTGCAAAGCGGGCGGTGCGCAGTATTCTGAGGGGATCCTCGGAGAAAGCTTCGGAAACATGTCGAAGCTTGCGAGCTTTGATGTCATCGCGGCCATGGAAAGGGTCGACCAGATCGCCATCTTCGGTTTTGGCGATGGCATTGATGGTCAGGTCGCGGCGCCTCAGATCCTGCTCAAGAGTGACATCCGGTGCACTGTAAACGGTGAACCCGTGGTAGCCGCGCCCCTGTTTTCGCTCTGTACGGGCCAGCGCGTATTCTTCCCGGGTGCGCGGGTGCAGGAATACGGGAAAGTCTGCGCCCACCTGCTTGAAACCGTTGGCAAGCATTTCCTTTGGTGTTGCGCCGACCACAACCCAGTCCCGGTCCTTGACCTCAAGGCCCAGTAATTCATCACGAACGGCACCGCCAACCAGATAGGCCTGCATGAAATGTCTGATTCCTTTCGGGGAGTGTGTCGGGGGATTATCCGGTTCCGGGGCAGGGCAGGCAAACCCGGGGTATGCTGAGATACGAAAAAAGCCCGCCCAGGCATTCCTGGCCGGGCTTTGATCAGGGCCTGATGTCCGGTTTCAACATAGGCAGTTTTTTGCCGCATGGGGGTTGCCAAACGAAGAGGCCGGGCATTGTTGATCGTAATATCAGTGCCTTAGAAAAACTGGCGCAATTCTTTCATGGAGAGCCCGAAATGATGTTTTTTGGAGACTCGCAATGAACCTTCGCTGGATACTCATGCCTCTGCTGGCAACAACAGTTGCTGCCTGTGCGCCGGTTGGCAGTTACCAGGGGGATAATGGCAGCCAGTCCCGTCAGGATACGATGCTGGAGCCAATCACTGTGCGGGTGAGCGGCCTTGGTACCTACGAGGATGTTGCGGCCGATCGTTCGAATGCCCGCAAGCGCCTTATGGCCCGCCGTGCCTCCCAGCTGGATGCCTACCGGAACCTCGTTGAGCGGGTGTACGGCACCGTCGTCTATGGCAGTTCCACCGTCAATGATTTTGTTTTGCGCAATGACATGTTCAGAACTTACGTGGACAGCTACATTCGTGGCGCCAAGCTGGTAGCGGTAAATGAGCACAGCGACGGCGTGTTCGAGACCGTGATGGAACTGAAGCTTGAGCCACGTTTCCGGGCCTGTGTGGCCGAAGTCGCTGATGATCAGGTGCAGGATCTATGCCCGATCCCCATGCCGCAGGAAAATGACAGCGTAGGGGACGTTCAGAGCAAGGGCGTGGATTCCCTGTATTACCTTGATTGATCGAGAGTATTGAGAGCTATGAAACGCTTGCTGTCACTGGTTGTGCTCGGGGCTCTGGCCCTTGTTCTGGTTTCCGGCGCCCATGCCGTTGTTCTGGAGGGCGTGGGCCATGCCAATATCCACAACGGCGATCTGGAAGCCGCCCGGGCTGAAGCCCGCAGGGCCGCGATCCGGGACCTGTCTTTGCAGTATGAGGCCCGGGTCAGCACGCACGACACCATGGAAAACGGTGTTATCACCGAGTCCCGGATGGATCTGGCGTCAAGCGCCAGGGCGCGGAACGTGCGGATTATCGATGAATACCAGAGCGGCAACCTCTTGAGGGTCATTGTCCGCGGCGACATCAGTCAGAGCCGGAGCCAGTGTGGTGCCGGAGATGCAGGACGACTGAAAAAGCGTGTAGCCGTGACCGGGTTCCCGATGCTCTATCCGGATCAGGCCAGGGTAGGACGTATAGACGATGCCGGCGAAATCTTGCCGCAACAGCTTCAGCAGCGTTTGGTTGCCGAGGGCGGTTTACAGGTATTCGGAGCGACCACTTCCCGGATGTTTACCGACCTTTTGAATGCCCCCACGGTGCAGCAGGGCGACAACCGATTGAGCAATGTACTCGAACTGGCCCGGGAAATGGGTGTGCAGTTTGTGGTGACCGGGGTGATCCGGGATCTTGGTGTTGCTGATCCCTCGGCCTGGGGCACCTCGGTACTGGATCGGATGCAACGGGGCATTGGAGTCGTGGACCAACGGCGTCGGTTTGCGGCGGATCTCGTTATCTTTGATGGATTCAGTGGTGCTCCTGTCTACCGGCAGCGGTTCGCCACGGCGGCAGACTGGGATGCCGGGCCCGGCAGCTCGGCAGGTTTCGGCTCGGCGGGTTTCCAGAAGACCGCCTATGGTCAGTCAGTCGATGGCGTTATCGGGGATATGGCGGCGGCTGTGACCGAGGCGCTGGCGTGTCAGCCCTTTATTACCCGGATAGCGCGCGTCGACGGCCACGGGGTGACGCTGGAATCGGGTGCCACAGCGGGGCTCCGGCCAGGCGACGAGCTGAAACTTTACCGGAGCAAGCGGTATCTCGAAGCGCCTGAGGATTCGCCGGAGCTACAGGACAGCGGAGTTGCGGTAACGCTCGATAAGGTACAGCCGCACTTCAGTCGCGGCACGATACCGCAGCTTGGCGGCATCGTTAATATCCAGCGGGATGATATTGCGATTATCTGGTGAGGCTGGCGGGCATCAGTTGCTGGTGCTGGCCACTTCGGCGGCTGCAATATCCCGGATTTTGCCGACCATGGCCCGAAGCCCATTGCCGCGGGTCGGGGAGATATGGCGGAACAGGTCCAGTTGCTCAAACAACTCATCGATGTCTGTGGCCAGCAGGTCCCTCGGCGTTTTGCCGTTGAGGGCGACCAGGATGATAGCGGCCAGTCCACGAACGATCATGGCGTCCGAATCAATCAGCAGATACAGCCGGCCACTGTCTTCGTCATAGTGGTGAATCAGCCAGACCTGGCTCTGGCAGCCGTGAACATAGTTTTCTTCAACCCTGGATTCCTCCGGGAAGGCAGGAAGCTGCTTGCCCAGATCAATGATAAAGGCGTAGCGCTCTTCCCAGTCGTCCAGCAGCTCGAAGCCATCCAGAACGTCTTCGAGGGTGGTGTCTTTGCCCAGGGGGTTGTTCAGAAAGGTCTGTTCACTGGCAGTCATTTACAGCATTCCCAGTTCGAGTTTGGCTTCGTCGGTGAGCATGTCGTTGCTCCAGGGCGGATCGAAAGTCAGTTCAACCGTCACCTTGTCCACGTTGGGCACATGCTCCAGCTTGGTCTTCACATCCTCGGTAATCACCGGGCCCATGCCGCAGCCGGCGGCAGTCAGGGTCATCAGGACGTAGACATGGTTGCCGTCTTCGGTGCCATTTTCAATCTTGCAATCATAGATCAGGCCCAGATCGACCACGTTCACCGGAATTTCCGGGTCGTAGCAGTTCCGCATGGCTTCCCAGACCTGGTTTTCATTCACTGTGCCGTCTTCGGGGGTGTCGAAACTGCTTTCCAGGGGTTTCTTGCCGAGCGCATCGGCATTGTGGCCTTCAATCCGGGCGAGATTGCCGTTCACGGCGACCGTGAAGGTGCCACCCAGTGATTGTGTGATGGTCACAAAGGTGTCCGACGGAATCATGATTTCGGTTCCGGAAGGAACAAGGCGGGCTTCCACCTCGCGTTTGGTCAGGACCACTTCCCGTTCTTGCATGCCTGTTTGGGCCTCGCTTTTTTCAATCTCTGGTGTCGGATTACGCTACGGTAAAGCTCTCGCCGCATCCGCATTCTGCCGTGGCGTTTGGATTGCGGAAGTGGAACATGGAGTTCACACCCTCGGTGATAAAGTCGATCTCAATGCCGTTCACCAGAGGCAGGTGCTCCTCTTTAACGAAGACGTCGACTCCATCAATGTGGAAAACCTTGTCGTCCGTTGCGACCTCTTCCACCCATTGGGTTTCGTACTTGAAGCCGGAGCAGCCACTTTTCTTGATGGCCAGCCGGATGCCCTTGGCTTCCGGTTTTTTCTCCAGCTGTTTGCGTACGTGTTTGACCGCGCTTGGCGTCATGGTGACGGCAACGGTCGGGGTGAAGACTTCGGCTGTCATGATTCCACCTCCATCAGGCAAACAGACGCTGGACTTTTTGCAGGGCGGTAAACAATGTATCCACCTCGTCCAATGTATTGTAGAACGCGAATGAGGCCCGGGCTGTACCGGGAACTCCATAGAAATCCATCAGCGGCATGGCGCAATGGTGGCCGGTGCGGATCGCAATACCTTGCTGATCCAGCAGCGTTCCAATGTCACTTGGGTGCAGACCGGCAATTTTAAAGGACATGACCGGTACTTTTTGCTCTGCAGTACCAATGATTTCCATGCCCGGCACAGTCTCGACCAGCTGGTTGGCGCGTTCCAACAAGGCTGATTCAGCGGCTTCCATGGCCTGGCGATCCATGGTGTCAAGGTAGTCGATGGCAGCGCCAAGACCAACCGCTTCGGCAATGGCCGGGGTGCCGGCTTCAAATTTGTAGGGCAGGGTGTTCCAGGTGGTGCGCTCGAACGATACCCGCTCAATCATCTCGCCACCGCCCTGATAAGGCGGCATTTCCTCCAGCAGCTGGGCCTTTCCGTAGAGCACGCCAATGCCCGTTGGGCCAAACAGTTTGTGCGAGGAGAAGACGTAGAAGTCGCAGCCCAGTGCACGCACATCCGGCTTGAAGTGGGGTACCGCCTGGGCGCCGTCCACCAGCGTGATGATTCCCCGGGCCTTGGCCTGCTCGACCAGGGCCGCCACCGGATTGATTGTACCCAGTACGTTGGAAACGTGGGTAATCGCCAGCACCCGGGTTCTGTCGTTGAGCAGACTGGTGAAAGACTCCAGATCCAGCTCGCCATCCGGCGTCACCTGGACAGGAATCACTTTCGCACCCGTGCGCTCGGCAATCATCTGCCAGGGCACAATGTTGGCATGGTGCTCCATGTGGCTGACAAGAATCTCGTCTCCGGCTTTCAGGCGCGGAGCAAGGCCGTTGGCTACCACGTTGATGGCCTCGGTGGTGCCACGGGTCCAGACGATTTCCCGCGTGCTCTCAGCGTTCAGGAAATTCCGGACTGTCTCACGGGCACCCTCGAAGGCTGCCGTGGCGCGATCGCCAAGGGTATGAGCTCCCCGGTGCACGTTGGAGTGCATTTCGCGGTAATACCGATCCATGGCGTTCAGCACGGCCACTGGCTTCTGGGCCGATGCACCGTTGTCCAGATACACCAGAGGCTTGCCGTTTACCTGTTGGGACAGGATCGGAAAATCCCGGCGAATCGCCTCCACATCAAATGTGGCGCGCTTGGCGGTGCTTGCAACGGACAGATCGGTCATAACCGGTTACGCCTCCTGAAATGCCTGTTCGAAGAAGTGGTTGAGCCGGCCCTGGACCGTCTCCCTCACTGCTTCGACCGGAATCTGCTCTACCAGCTCGTTGATAAAGGCCATGGTAAGCAGGACGTTGGCCTCGCGTCGGCCGATACCCCGTGAAACCAGATAGAACAGCGAAATCTCATCGAGCTGTCCGATCGTTGCGCCGTGGGCACACTTGACGTCATCGGCGTAGATTTCCAGCTCCGGTTTGGTATCAATCTCTGCCCCGTTGGACAGCAGCAGGTTCTTGTTGTTCATATCCGCATTGGACTTCTGGGCGTCCTGATGGATATGAATCCGGCCATTGAAGACCGCATGGGATTTATCGGCTGCAATATTGCGATAGGTCTCTTCGCTATTGCAGTGGGCCGCCACGTGCTCAATGGTGGTGTGGTTGTCGTAGTGCTGTGTGCCTTGGGTAACAACCACCCCGTTGAGCTTGCACTCGGCGCCCTCGCCCTCAAGCCGAACCTGCAAATCGTGCCGGCGAAGGGGGCCGCCAAAACCAACCGTATGGCTTTCGAACCGTGAGCTGCGCTGCTGCAGAACACCGGTTGAGCCAATGTGCTGGACATTCTCGCCTTCCATATTCAGGCGGATACTGGTGATGTTGGCGCCCTCGGCCACGCTGAATTCAGTCACGGTATTGACCATTACCTGAGCCGAGCCGCTGGAAATATACTCTTCAACCAGCGTGATCTGGCTGTGTCGGCCGGCATCCACAAAAATGCGCGGGAAAGCAGAGCCACTGGCCTCAGCCGTCACTTCGTGAACAACAAACAGCGGCTGGTCGAGTACGGCTTCAGGCTTGAGGCGGATCAGAAGGCCGTCTTCAAATCGGGCAGAGTTCAGCCTGGCCATCTGGACCGCCTTGTTGTCCAGAGTGCTGTCCAGACGGTCCGCCAGATCACTGGCTTCCTCATCGGTCAGATCGCCGAAGCTCTTGATGCTGATGCCGTCCAGATCCGGATACTCGCAGGCTTCCGGCATCATCACGCCGTTGAGAAACGCTACCTTGTAGCCGGGCACCGCCAGACTGCTGCCGGTCTTGCCTTCCGCCGGCAGGGAAATGGCCATGTCGTCGGTCAGCTTCAGGTACTTGCTGGAGTACTTCCAGTTTTCGGTTTTCCGGGTCGGCAATGGCATGTCGACCAATGCGGTTCCCCGTTGCTTGCGCAGGGCGAGCAGGGGCTCAGGCAGTGACTGACCGGCTGGATGCAGGAACGCGGTGGAAAGCGTCGGTGCTGGTTTCATTCCGCGACCTCCCGTTTAGTTGGCAGAACTGGTGGCTGAACTGTCGGCAGTTTCTTCGTCCTTGATGCCCAGCCAGCCGTAGCCGCGTTCTTCCAGCTCCAGGGCTAGCTCGCGGCCGCCGGATTTGATGATCTTGCCGCCGGCCAGTACGTGCACGTAATCCGGCACGATGTGGTTCAGCAGGCGCTGGTAGTGGGTCACCATCAGGATGGCACGGTCTTCCGCACGCAGTGCGTTCACGCCGTCAGAAACAACCTTCAGGGCATCGATGTCGAGGCCGGAGTCGGTCTCGTCCAGAATCGCCAGCTTCGGCTGCAGCAGCAGTGCCTGCATGATCTCGTTACGCTTCTTCTCACCACCGGAGAAGCCTTCGTTGACACCCCGCTTCAGGAAAGCCGGATCCAGGTCAACCTGCTTGGAGACCTCCCTGGCCAGCTTCATGAACTCGGCCGCGTTCATCTCGTCCTGGCCCTTGTGCTGGCGCATGGCGTTCACGGCGGTGCGCAGGAACTGGAGGTTGCTCACCCCGGGAATTTCCACCGGGTACTGGAACGCCAGGAAGATGCCTTCACGGGCACGCTCTTCGGTTTCAAGTTCCAGCAGGTTGTCGCCATTCAGGGTGATTTCACCCTCGGTGACTTCAAATGCTTCATTGCCTGCAAGCACCTGCGACAGGGTGCTCTTGCCGGAGCCATTGGGGCCCATGATGGCGTGAACTTCCCCGGCCTTGATTTCCAGGTTGATGCCCTTGAGGATTTCTTTGCCCTCAACGGAGGCGTGCAGGTTCTTGATGCTCAGCATTTGTAGCGTCTCTCTCATTTAACCGTCTGAATTCTGTTGCGTGCCCCTAACTCGGGGGAGTCAGCCGTCCTGTTAACCAACGGAGCCTTCGAGGCTCACTTCGAGCAGTTTGCCGGCTTCGACAGCGAACTCCATGGGTAGCTCCTTGAAGACTTCCTTACAGAAGCCGTTCACGATCATGGAGACCGCCTGTTCCGGATCAATACCGCGCTGGCGGCAGAGGAACATCTGCTCGTCGCTGACCTTGGAGGTGGTTGCCTCGTGCTCGACGATGGCCGACTTGTTCTTGCTCTCGATGTACGGGAAGGTGTGCGCACCGCAGCGATCGCCGATCAGCAGCGAGTCACACTGGGTGAAGTTACGCGCCCCTTCCGCGCCGGGGCCAAATTTCACCAGGCCGCGGTAGGCGTTGGAGCTCTTGCCGGCGGAAATACCCTTGGAGATGATCGTGCTGGAGGTGTTCTTGCCCAAGTGAATCATCTTGGTGCCGGTATCGGCCTGCTGGTAGTTATTGGTGAGTGCTACGGAATAGAACTCGCCAACGCTGTTCTCGCCCCGCAGGACGCAGCTCGGGTACTTCCAGGTAACCGCGGAGCCGGTTTCGACCTGGGTCCAGGAGATCTTGGAGTTCTTGCCGATGGCGGCGCCACGCTTGGTGACAAAGTTGAAAATGCCGCCTTTGCCTTCTTCGTCGCCCGGGTACCAGTTCTGTACGGTGGAATACTTGATCTGGGCGTCGTCCAGGGCCACCAGCTCAACAACCGCAGCGTGCAGCTGGTTTTCGTCCCGCATGGGTGCTGTGCAGCCCTCGAGGTAGCTCACATAGCTGCTGTCTTCGGCGATAATGAGGGTACGCTCGAACTGGCCGGTGTTGGCCGCGTTGATGCGGAAGTAGGTAGACAGCTCCATGGGGCAGCGAACGCCCTTGGGTACGTACACAAAGGTACCATCGGAGAAGACTGCGGAGTTCAGGCCGGCGAAGAAGTTGTCACCGGCAGGCACTACCGAGCCCAGGTATTTTTTGACCAGCTCCGGGTAATCCTGAATTGCTTCGGAGATAGAGCAGAAGATCACGCCGGCTTTGGCCAGTGGTTCCTTGAACGTGGTTGCTACGGAAACCGAATCGAATACTGCATCAACAGCCACTCCCGCGAGCTTTTCGCGCTCGTGCAGGGGAATGCCCAGCTTTTCGTAGGTTTTCAGCAGCTCCGGATCCACTTCGTCCAGGCTCTGGGGCATGTCTTCCGGACGCTTGGGCGCGGAATAGTACGAAATCGAGTTGTAGTCGATTTTCGGGTAGCCCACGTGGGCCCAGTCCGGCTCGTCCATCTCGAGCCAGCGACGGTAGGCTTTCAGACGCCACTCCAGCATCCATTCCGGTTCTTTCTTGAGGCCGGAAAGGCGGGCGATAACGTCTTCATTAAGGCCGGGCTCGAACGTATCGGATTCAATGTCTGTTACAAATCCGTACTCGTATTCCCGTTTGATCAGCTCGTTCACCTCGGTGTCGGTGGTCGCCATGATCGTCGCTCCGTATTCTCTCATCGCGGGCTTGCGCCCTTAGTGTCGCCGACAGCGTCAAAGATGGGCTGTCGATCGGATGTCTTCAGTTTGGGTGTTGCAGTGGTCGCTCATCCCATGAGTACGCCCTGCAATCGCTTTTTGGATGACGGATTTCAACGACTGTCGCTGATAAGTAAGCAGAAAATCCGCCTGAATCCATCGCTTCTGGCGAGCGATTATACAATACCAGAGTAAAATAGTCAGGTATTAATTTGTGCGTGGGGTGATTATACCTTAATCGGCCTTTGGGGCACTAAGGGGCTGGCAATGGGGCTGATAGTCAGACTAATTGCTAGTCGCCGCTGGGCAGGATTCGGGTGAGGTAGCTGTGCTCCAGAGTCTTTGGAAGATCAGCCGGTATCGGAATACGAACGATATGCCCGCTGCCAGGCGCATAGTCCATGGCCTGGCCGTTTCGGTTTTCCATGATACTGGCTGAGAACCGGATGTTGCCGGCAGGGCTGATCAGTTCCAGTTGGTCGCCGGGTGCGAATTTGTTTTTCACGTCGATGGTCAGCCACTGGTTATCCGTATCGGTGATGGTGCCAACAACCTGCTGGGTGCCGAGGAATGAGGAGCCCTGTTCGTAGGTCTGGTACTCGCGGGGCAGGTGGCGGCGGAGGAAGCCTTCGGTGTAGCCCCGGTTGGAGAGGGCTTCCAGTTCGTTCATCAGGTCCATGTCGAAGGCCTTGCCCTGGACGGCCTCGTCGATGGCCCGGCGGTAGACCTGCGTGGTGCGGGCCACGTAGTAGGTGCTTTTGGTACGACCTTCGATTTTCAGGGAATGAACGCCCATCTTTGCCAGTTCAGCGACGTGCTGAACGGCTCGCAAATCCTTTGAGTTCATGATGTAGGTGCCGTGTTCGTCCTCGTAGGCGGGGATGAAGCCGCCCGGGCGGTTGGGCTCTTCCAGCAGGATTTCTTTCGGTGCCACTTGCTGTGCTTCGCCACTGCAGCTGGTGGCGATAAGGTCGCCGGTCTGGTCGTGGCCGTGCTGGACCTGCTTGTAGTTCCAGCGACAGGCGTTGGTGCAGGCGCCCTGGTTGGCATCCCGGTGATTCATGTAACCGGAGAGCAAGCAGCGGCCGGAATAGGCCATACACAGAGCGCCATGTACGAAGACTTCCAGTTCCATCCCCGGGACCCGGTCGCGGATCTCGCGAATCTCGTTTAGTGCCAGTTCCCTGGACAGGATGACCCGGCTGATACCCTGGCGGCGCCAGAACTCGACGGTTGCCCAGTTCACTGCGTTGGCCTGTACCGAGAGATGGATGGGCTGGTCTGGCCATTTTTCCCGTACCAGCATGATCAGGCCCGGGTCGGACATGATCAGGGCATCGGGTTTTTGTTCCAGTACCGGCGCCAAATCCCTGAGATAGGACCGCACCTTGTCGTTGTGAGGTGCTATGTTGGAGACAAGGTAGAACTGTTTACCCAGTTCGTGGGCCCGTTCAATGCCCGCGCCGAGGGCTGCAACGTCTTTGAAACTGTTGTTTCTTACTCTCAGTGAGTAGCGGGGCTGGCCGGCGTAAACCGCATCGGCGCCATAGGCGAAGGCGGTTTCCAGGTGTTCGGGGGTGCCCGCGGGGGCAAGCAGTTCCGGGGTGTTCATAGTGGCTCCGGGCGATTCTGAAAGCGGGGCATTTTGCCGTATGCTGCCGGAGGTTCCCTTGATCCTGCTCAAAGGTAGTATTGATTGTTTTCGGCTAACATGTGTACGCTCACAACGTCGGCCGGCATGGCCAGAGAATTACACAGGAGGAGTTTCAGATGGCATCAAGGCCTCTGACGCCAGAGGTGGCGCGGGCTTCGCTGAGTCTCAGGGTCAGTTCCCTGATCAGTGTGCAGCTTGCCCGTGGCAAGGTTGGTGTTGAAGTGGTGGCGTCGCAACTGCATATGAGCCGTTACACGTTGCACAAGAAGCTGAAGCGAGAGGGGCTGACATTCGCCCGTTTGCTTGAAGATGTACGCCGTAAGCAGGCGCTTACCTACATGCAGGATAGAACCAAGCCGCTGGTGGAAATCGCAGAGCAGCTCGGGTTTTCGGAACTGAGCGCATTCAGCCGGGCTTTCAAGCGCTGGATGGGTACATCCCCGGCTGAATATCGCTCGGTCAGGCTGTCCTGATCAGGGTCAGACCTTTTTGAACACCAGAGAGGCGTTGGTGCCGCCAAAGCCGAAGCTGTTGCTCATCACCAGATCCAGTTTCTGGTTATCCATGCGTTCCCGCACGATCGGGTAGCCTTCGGCCCCTTCGTCGAGGGTCTGGATGTTTGCCGACGGAGCAATGAAGCCGTCACGCAGCATGATCAGGCTGTAGATAGCCTCATGCACGCCCGCCGCGCCCAGGGCATGGCCGCAAAGGGGTTTGGTGGAGCTCAGCGGCGGGATCTTGTCGCCAAACGTCTCTTTCAATGCTTTCAGCTCGGTGATATCCCCGGCCGGGGTGCTGGTGCCGTGAGTGTTCACGTAGCTGATTTCGCCATCCAGGTTCTTCATTGCCTGCTTCATGCAGCGCACAGCGCCCTCGCCACTCGGGGCAACCATGTCGGCGCCATCGGACGTTGCACCGAAGCCGACGAGCTCTGCCAGTATGTTTGCGCCCCGCGCTTCCGCGTGCTCCAGCGCTTCAAGGGCCAGCACACCGCCGCCACCGGAAATAACGAAGCCGTCCCGGTTTGCGTCATAGGTGCGCGAAGCCAGTTCCGGCGTGTCGTTGTATTTGGTCGACAGGGCGCCCATGGCATCAAACAGCAGGCTCAGGGTCCAGTGGATATCCTCGCCGCCGCCGGCAAACATCACATCCTGGCGCCCCAGGGCGATCAGATCTGCGGCATGACCAATGGAGTGCGCGCTGGTGGCGCAGGCAGAAGTGATGCCGTAGTTGATGCCGCGAATGCCAAACCCGGTTGCCAGGGAGGCGTTAATGGCACTGCCCATGGTGCGGGGCACGCGATAAGGGCCAACCCGGCGGATGCCGCGGTCGCGGTGCGTGTCGATGGAATCAAGCAGCTCAACCGTCGATGCGCCGCCCTGGCCGAAGATAATGCCGGTGGTATCGGCCTTGATGTGCTCGTCAGTCAGTCCGGCCTGCTCAATGGCCTCGAGCATTGCCAGATAGGTATAACCGGAAGCCGGGCACATGAAACGCCACAGTTTACGGTCAATCAGTTCGGGCAGGTTCAGGTTGATCTGGCCGCAAATGTGGCTGCGGAGGCCCTTGTCCCGTGCTTCTTCGCTGAAGCCGATGCCGGGACGGGAATCCCTGAGGGACTGGGCAACGTCCTTCTGGTTGGTGCCAAGGCTGGAAACAATGCCCATACCAGTAATTACAACACGACGCATCTTGTTAACTCCTAAAAATCATCGGTCGAGGTGAACATGCCAACCCGCAGGTCTTTGGCAGTGTAGATTTCCCGGCCGTCTACTTCCATCCGGCCATCGGCAATCGCCATGGTCAGTTTGCGCCTGATTACACGTTTGAGATCCAGGCGGTAGGTTACCTTCTTGGCACTGGGCAGAACCTGCCCGGTAAACTTCACTTCACCGGCACCAAGGGCACGCCCCTTGCCTTCACCGCCACCCCAGGCGAGGAAGAAACCCACCAACTGCCACATGGCATCCAGACCAAGGCACCCTGGCATAACAGGGTCGTCAACAAAGTGAACCTTGAAGAACCAGAGGTCCGGGTTGATATCGAGTTCGGCTACCAGGCTACCCTTGCCAAACTCGCCATCGTCATCTGCGATATGCGTGACGCGGTCGAACATCAGCATCTCGTTGATGGGCAAACGCATGGAACCAGGGAAAAGTTCGCCATGGCCGCATTTGATCAGGTCTTCTTTATCAAAATGATCCGGGTTCATAGTGCCAGTGTCTCTGTTACAAAATGATTTCCTCATACTTTAGCTCGAATTTGCCGAGTGGGTATTGACCTTTAGTGGATGATTGCGGCCGGAGAGTTCCCCGATTTGGCCGGATCCCCCTGTTTGATGGTCATCAAGGTGGCTTTGCGGCCCGTTGAATACACTCTTCCCGAGTCTGTCTCCGTTTATCCGGAGCTCGATATTGGTAAGGAGGATCTATGTCCGGCAACGAGGAAACCATTGAAGGCAGCGTTCGGCGCAGGGGTGACCGGGTTATGGTTCACCTCGAACGGGAGATCGGGCATGGGCCGGAAACGGTCTGGAAGATGTTGACCGATTCTGTGTGTCTCGCCGAGTGGCTGGCACCGGGCACGCTGGAGGCGAGACAGGGTGGTCGCGTTCAGCTGGATTTTGGCAACAGTGGCATGCCGATTGACTGTCGGATCACGGATTGCCAGCCGAATCGCCGCCTGGCCTATTCCTGGAGCTCCAACGATACGCCGGAACGTCCGTTGATATGGGAGCTTGAGCCCACCAGCGAGGGAACCCGACTGTCCCTGAGCCTGCTGTTGCCCAACGACGATCTGGTGCCCATTGCCTGCGCTGGCTGGGATGCGCATCTGGAAATGCTGCTGGCGGCACTTGAGGGCATCAGTATTCATTTTCCGGCCGCTCGCTTTCGGGAAGCGAGGCGCGGTTCGAGGAGCTGGTCAGGGAGCAATTAGCCGCCTGACCAGCGGCTCAGCCTTCGCGGCCATCCGGCCTTGGGCTCGCCAGGATTCCGGTGTAGCGGTAAAGGAACACGCCGAAAGCAAACAGCCAGAGCAGTGTGCTGCTGCCAATGCCGGGATGCCAGGGGATAAATTCAAAGGCGGTAAGTACCCGAATCAGCGCCGCCAGATGGATCGCAAGGAACGCAAGCACCATGCCTTTGGGCAGAACCAGTGGCCTGCCGCTGTGGCCGAGGGCGACTCGGGCAATAACTCCGAGAATGAGGCACGCGACCGCGCCGGTTCCGGCGGCGTGACTCCAGGCGTTGGAAGGCCAGCCTGCGAACAGCGTGCCCGCCAGCAGGAACAGGGACACCGGCACCCACAGTATGGACAGGTGCAGGATCCAGAGCAGTGGTTCCTGGCGAACGAGCCAGCCTTTCCAGCCCGCAAGACGCACCAGCATAAGCCCACCAGACAGCAGCGCCAGCACACCTGTCACGGCTTGCCAACCGGTCACCAGTGATGCCATCAGCAGAATAAGGCTGAATACAGTTGCCATATCCAGTGCCGGCACCGTTTTCACGGCGGTGCTGTCGAGGCCCCGCTGGCGCAACCAACCGGTGGAAAAGGCGGGCGTTATGCGACCACCGATAATGCTGATCAGTGCCATGGCCATGATCAGGGCGCCATAGCTGAAGGCCATATCGAGCCGGGTTACAAAACCAATCTGCATCAGCCAGAGCAGGCCGAGAACCACCATGATCATCAGTTGCCGTTTTTGCCGCGCATGCCAGATTCGCCAGCCGGCATCCACCATCACCAGGGGCAGGAACATCAGATTCACGCCCTGAACCAGCCAGAAGGGCAGGTCAGCACCGGTTGCCAGCAGCAGACGCCCGGCGAGCCAGACACCCCAGAGCAGCACCAATCTGAATCCGTGAGTGCGTTCGGTCTGGGTCCAGACGCAAACTGCGGTCAGCAGGAAACCCGCGATTGCTGCCGACAGGAAGCCGAACAACATCTCATGCTGGTGCCAGAATAATCCGGGCATGGCCAGCGGTAGACTGATCACACCATTGACCTGCATCACCCACAAAGGGATGGCAACCAGTGCCAGCACGGTCATCGACAGGAAAAAAATCCGGAACGGATAGCTGAACAGCTGACTGATGCTGGCAGTGTCTGTTTTGCTGACTGAGGGAATGGCCTGCATGACGGTCTCCGAATATCGATGTAACTAAAATGCAGGTTATAAGTTTGAGACGGGAAAGAACATACCCGGTTGGGGGTATGTATGCGTACAATGACGCTATCACTTTGATTCAAAACAGGAAGATTTATGAGTGCCTACGTGATTCTCAAGCATCTGCATGTGACCACGGCCTACCTGACCGTGGTGCTGTTTGCCCTGCGTCTGTTGCTGGATGCCGTTGGTAAACCCGATTGGCGAAAAACACCGCTGCGGTGGATTCCCCACGCGAACGACACTGTCCTGCTGGCGGCTGCCATCAGCCTGCTGTTTGTCACGCCGTGGGTACCGCTGGTACATGGCTGGCTGACGGCGAAGATCTTTCTGTTGATTGGCTACATCATTGCCGGTCTGTTTGCGCTCAGAACAAACCTGGGAACACCAACGCGGGTTGTGGCTGCGTTGCTTGCGTTCGTGCAGATCACCGCCATTTTCCATCTGGCCCTGACCAAACCGGTGTTCTAGAGCCAGAGTAACGGAGTTTTATTCCCGGGGTTTCCCGGCAACCTGCTTCGTCAGCTCCGCCAGCTGTACCTGAACGGCCTGGAGCTGGCGGGCAATCTCGTCCCGCTCATCATGGGCCTGTTGGGCCTGCTTGGCGTTCTGCTCCTCGCTCATGACCTCCAGGATCGCCCCGATCATCATGTTCAGGAAAACAAACGCAGTCAGGAAAATAAAGGTGATGTAGAAAACCCAGCTAAGCGGGTATTGCTCCATGGTGGCGTACATCACATCGGTCCAATCCTCGAAGGTGGCCACCCGAAACAGGGTCAGCATGGCAATGGCCACATCCCCCCAGAGCTCCTCATCCACGCTGGCGAAGAACATTGAGCCCATGGCCGCGTAGATATAGAAAATGATGAACATCAGCAGGGCGATGTAGCCCATGCGAGGGATCGCCTTTAGCAGCGAGTTGATCAGAAACCGGAGTTCCGGGACCACGGATACCAGACGCAGCACCCGGAATACCCGCAAGAGTCGGCCCAGCAGCACCGCTTCGGAGTTGTCCAGAGGAATCAGGCTGCCGATCACCACCAGGGTGTCGAACAGGTTCCAGCCGTCGAACAGAAATCGCTTTTTGTTGGCGCACACCCCGAAGCGGAACAGGATTTCCATCAGGAAAAACAGGGTGATGGCGTTGTCCATTACGATCAGCGATTTTTCCACCAGAGGTGGCAGATCATAGGTTTTGGCGCCAATGGTCAGTGCCGACAGGATAATGATGGTAATGACTGCGCCCTGAAAAACCTTGCTGGACTCAATGCGGCGGAGTTTCTCGAAACCGGAGGCGGGGCTTATTTGGGACGACATGGCAGACTTCGGCTCCAGATAATTCGGGGGGAGGGCGGAATTCTAAAGGGCTGCGACGGAATTGGATAGCCTGAATGATGGCCGGACGCCCCTGACAGCGAAGCTGCCGTACGTAATAAGCATGATTTATTCAGCTTGATCAGAAATATTCATTCGTGCGATGGGCAAACCCTTCCCACAATCAGGTCACAAACAACAATACCAAAAGCGAGTGACATTCCATGGAAGACAGACCGGAGTTAGCCGGCTGGCGCTGGGGGCTGTTCACCTTCCGCGTGCCGTTTTACCACACGCGCCTGTGCTGGTCCGAGTTCCTGCAGGGGCTGTTTGTTTCTGCCGCCACAGGCCTGGCATTGATCCCCGTGATGACCGCCTTCTTTGGCCTGAGTTTTGAAGAAGCCGTTGCACTCTCAATGATTCACGCCTCCCTGATTGCCTCGATTGCGGCGCTCAAGCGGGTCTTCGTGGATGACGCCGAACGCTTTCTGCTTGAGCAGCCAATTGCCACGGGTCTTGCCTGCGCCTACATCGCCATGTCGATTCCGAGGGATAACGCGTCCCGGGGCACGGTGGTTCTGATTGGCGCCGCGCTGGCATTCTTTGAACCGTGGATGGGACTGTTGATTGGCGTTGTTGCAACCCTGGCACTGGTGGGCTGGGACCGTAGCCCGGATCCGATTCCCCACGACGAGTGACGCGCCGATGGCAGATCCCTGGTCTCAGCCAGTCTGGTTCAGGATGATCTGCCATTCCTCCTCGCCCACGGGCATCACAGAGAGCCGGTTACCCTTCCGGACCAGAGGCAGGTCTTCGAGCCCGGCCATGGATTTCAGCTCCTCCAGCGGGATCAACCCTGGCAGGGTGCGAGCATACTTCATGTCGACAGCCTGCCAGCGAGGCTTTTCCCTGGTGCTCTTGCCATCGTAGTAGGGCGACTCCGGGTCAAACTGGGTGGGGTCCGGATAGGCACTGCGAACAACCGTCACGATGCCGGCGATCCCGATGTGCTTGCAGCTGGAGTGGTAGAGGAAAACCTCATCGCCCTCTGTCATCTGGGCCAGAAAGTTCCGGGCCCGGTAGTTACGCACGCCGTCCCACGGGATCACCCCGTCCGGGGCTTTGGCAAAATCCTCGATGCCGCATTCCGCAGGTTCTGATTTAACCAGCCACTTGGCCATGATGTTTCTCCCATTTACCGGATCAGCCTCATTGAAGTCCCGCAATTATACGGAAAAGCCCCGCAGTGCGGGGCAACGAGAGGCAATCAATCAAGCGGGCTTATGATCCGCCGGCTGTTGGCGGTGGCGCCAGCGGGTCTTTGGGCTTTTTGCGGTTCAGTGGGTAAAACAGTTGTGGCGAGGCCAGTTCCGGCAGGTCGGTTCTTTCCTCGTTGGCGGCCCACTCCACCCGCTCGGCAGAGCGGATTGCGTAGTGCATCCACGCCAGGGCAGCTGCAACGATCACGAACATCAGCATAAAGCAGCTCTGCCAGATGCCCGTAAGGTCGTTCAGCACGCCGAAGGTCAGTGGCAGGATAAATCCCCCAAGCCCGCCAATCATGCCCACCACACCGCCTACGGCGCCGACATGCATGGGGTAGTAAACCGGAATGTGTTTGTACACCGCTGCCTTGCCCAGGGACATAAAGAATCCGAGGATAAAAATCAGGGTCACGAACATGGGCAGGTTCATGGCCAGGGTAAAGCGGATATCGCCATCAATGCCCTGAATGACGTAGTCGGTGGGCGGGTAGCTCAGCAGAAACGTGCACAGAACCGACGCTCCGAAGGTCCAGTACATCACCCGGCGGGCGCCGAAACGGTCTGACATCCAGCCGCCGAGAATCCGGAACAGGGAGGCCGGAATGGTGTAGAGCGCGGCAATGATACCGGCGGTTTTGATATCCAGGCCGTAGACGCCAATCAGGAAGTGCGGCAGCCAGAGCGCCAAAGCCACAAAGGCGCCGAACACAAAGAAGTAGTACAGGGCAAAGCGCCAGACCCTCAGCTCCCGCAGGGGTTCCATCTGCTCCAGGAAGGTTTTGGACTTGCTGCCAGCCCGCTCTGCGGCCAGGGGATCTTCCTTGGCCAGCAGAATGAAAACGACGCCCATGATCGCCAGCACCGTGGCATAGATCTGCGCGGTGCTTTCCCAGCCGAAGGCCACCAGCAGGAACGGGGCCCCGAAATTGGTCACGGCTGCG
>Ga0064014_10026_pt1 | contig 88382 bp, 82 predicted proteins | sample CrowatWCoCulture_2_FD_61584 | JGI IMG/M metagenome (GOLD analysis project Ga0064014, IMG submission 61584) | Marine cyanobacteria communities from the University of California, Santa Cruz, USA, analyzing cyanobacterial DNA methylation -... | ecosystem: Host-associated > Microbial > Bacteria >...
TTCGGAAGATTCTCGAGGTAGTGCATGGTCTGTCGGTATTCTTCGCTGTCCAGAGCGGTATTCGGATGAAGAATGGCTAACATACGGTCTCCTTTTAAGAACCGGCGTCTTCTGCCCGGTGCCGCGCCTGCATGAACTCCCGGTGATTAAGGTGCAGCAGGTCTGCCATGCGGCGAATAAGGTGTTCTTCGTACTTGTCGATGCGACCGTCCGCGAAGGCCACCCGCCAGATGCTCTCCAGCAGGGCCTGTTTGCCTTCCTGGTCCAGGCACTCGTTGATCTGCCCGGTAAATTCGTAGAGCGACGTGGCGTCGTCTGCGTGGCTCAGGGCATCCTGAAGAATCTCTTCTGCTTCGGCCCGGGTGACCTGGTGCGCTTTCACCGCGCCATCAACGATGGCCTGCAGCTCGCGCTCATCTTCATGCTGGTCGATCCGTGAAACCTGAACCATCAAGGCAGTTGCAGCCACGGCCAATTGATGAGAATCCGGTTTCTCGCTTTCAGCTTCCGGTGCCGCAAACAGTTTTTTCAGGCTTTCGATCATGATCGGACAGTCCTACTCCTGCGTTCGTTTTCAGTCGAGCAGTCAGGCGGCCTTGGCCAGCTGCCGGACCCGGTTTTCCAGTTCTATCTGGTCGGCTGTGAACCGGCGAATGCCATCGGCCAGTTTCTCGGTGGCCATGGCGTCTTCATTGGATTCCCAGCGGAACAGCTTCTCGTCGATGGTGCCAAACTGATCCGGTGAGCTGGCATTATCTGCGACCAGTCGACGCGGCAGATCGCCCTGGTCGTCCTGCAACTCCTGCAGCAGGGCAGGGCTGATGGTCAGGCGGTCGCAGCCTGCCAGCATTTCGATTTCGCCAGTATTTCTGAAACTGGCTCCCATCACCACCGTGTTAAAGCCGTTGGCCTTGTAGTAATTGTAGATACGGGAGACCGAAAGTACCCCGGGATCTTCTGCCGCCGGTAGCTTTCGCGGCCAGTGCTGGCCAGGTGCCAGTCCAGAATCCGACCGACAAAGGGCGAAATCAGGAAGGCACCGGCCTGGGCGCAGGCGGCAGCCTGGATGAAAGAAAACAGCAGCGTAAGGTTGCAGCGAATGCCTTCCTTCTCCAGTTGCTCGGCAGCACGTATGCCTTCCCAGGTGGAGGCAATCTTGATCAGCACCCGGCTGGTGTCCACACCCTGTTTGTCATACAGCTCTACCAGACGGCGGGCGCGCTCGAGAGTGCCTGCGGTGTCGAAGGACAACCGGGCATCGACCTCGGTGGAGACCACGCCTGGAATGAGGTTAAGGATTTCGCGGCCAGCAAGCACGGCCAGCATGTCCGTGGCCATGGTCAGCTGCTCGGCGTCTGAGCCACCATGCCGCCGAGCCTCGGCGACAGCCTTATGCAGCATGGGCCGATAAGAATCGGAGGCGGCCGCCTTGAGCAGCAGGGAAGGATTGGTGGTGGCATCTTCCGGCCGCCACTTTGAGATGGCTTCGATATCGCCGGTATCCGCCACTACCGTGGTCATGGTCTTCAGTTGGTCGAGCTTGCTGGTCATTCGTTCTGTCGTCCCGGTTGATCTGTTATTGGTGTGCCCGAATCCCGGGCACTGGTTATACGCCTACAATAACGGCCCGCTCTGACAGGAACAAGACAACAAAAGGTATGGTGGCAATTGACGGCAATTAAGCTTCGGCAATCTCTGGCGTCGCCGGTTCACGTACCTTTTCCAGCGCTGTCTCGATAACTTCCAGGCCAGCGCCGGATTTATGGGCGTTTTCGCTGATATAGCGACGGAACTGTCGACCGCCAGGCTGGCCATGGAACAGCCCCAGAAGGTGTCTGGACATGTGGGTCAGGAACACGCCCCGCTCAAGCTCGCTCTGGATAAACGGGAGCATGGCCCGAAGCGCCTGATGCCGGCTCTGCACCGGCGCAGACTGCCCGAAAAACTCCGGGTCAACGCCTGCCAGGAGCCAGGGGTTGTGGTACGCCTCCCGACCCAGCATCACGCCGTCGGTGTGCCGAAGATGCTCGTGACACTCTTCGAAGGTCTTGATGCCGCCGTTGATGATGATTTCCAGGTGCGGGTATTTTGCTTTCAGCCGGTAGACCCAGTCGTATTTAAGCGGAGGGACTTCTCGGTTTTCCTTGGGGCTCAGGCCTTCGAGAATCGCGATCCGGGCGTGCACGATAAAGGTCCGGCAGCCAGCTTCGGACACTTTTTCCACGAATTCGCAGAGATCGTCCCAGGACTCCCGCCCATCAATACCGATTCGATGCTTCACTGTGACCGGCAGGTCGGTTGCCTCAATCATGGCACGTACACCCTCCGCCACCTTGTCCGGGTGGCCCATCAGGCAGGCGCCGATCATGTTGTTCTGAACCCGATCGCTGGGGCAACCGACGTTCAGGTTGACCTCATTAAACCCGTATTGCTGGGCCAGCCTGGCGCAATGGGCAAGTTCGCCGGCATCGCTGCCGCCGAGCTGCAGGGCAAGCGGGTACTCGGCCTCGTCATGGCGCAGAAAACGTGCCGTGTCGCCATGGATCAGCGCGCCGGTGGTCACCATCTCGGTGTAGAGCAGGGTGTGCCTGCTAAGCTGGCGTGCCAGATAACGGTAATGACTGGTGGTCCAGTCCATCATCGGGGCCACGCAGAAGCGGCGAGAGAGGCCGGAATTGTGCAGCATGGTGTCCTCAGATGGTGTTCCAGACATTACGGTACCTGTTATCGACGAAAAACGTGTTGCGTAAACCATTACGGCAAAAAGTGGGTGCCAGTTTAACAGGCATTGGCACCCGATTTCCGTAGGGCTTTGGCGAAATGCGCCCATAGCGCAAGCCTCTCTAAAGAAACGGCGCCCCTTCTGCTATGCTCTGCTGTTTATCTCAGGCCAGTCTTGTGAAAGCCAACCTGTCAACTTTGCCCCGGAGTCTGAACGTATGCCCCTGATGGTACAGGCCCTTTTGCCCGTATTTGTGCTGATCATGCTCGGGCATGTGTTCCGCCGGATTGACTTTCCGGGTGGTGATTTCTGGCCCCAGGCGGAGCGGTTTACTTACTACGTACTGTTCCCGGCCATGCTGGTTTTCAAGTTGGGACAGGCCCGGTTGCCGGCCTCCGCCTATGGCGACATTGCTTTGCTGATCGGTACCATGCTGATTGCGATGACGCTGGTCCTGGCGCTCGCCCAATGGTTCTGGCGCTGGTCTGGTCCGGTTTTCTCTTCCGTTTACCAGGGGAGTATCCGGTTCAATTCCTACGTGGGTCTGGCCGCGGGTGGCATGCTGCTGGGGGACCAGGGCCTGTCCCTTACGGCGATTGCGGTGGCCATCATGGTGCCGTTGCTGAACCTGCTTTGCATACTGATGTTTTCGCTGGTGGCGACGGAAGGGCCGGTGAGGTTGGTGCCGGTTTTCAAGGCGATCGTGACCAATCCTCTGATCGTGGGCTCGGTGATCGGGGTGGTCTGGAGTTTCTTCGAAATCGGGTTTCATCCGCTGATCGGCGGTATTCTCGAGCCTCTCAGCAATCTGGCGTTGCCGATGGGGCTGATGACCGTCGGCGCCGGGCTTCAACTGAAAGCCCTGCGAGGCGCTTCCCTGCCATTTATTGTTTCATCCGCGCTGAAGCTGGTTGGGTTTCCTTTAATGACTGCCGGGCTCGCAATGTTGCTGGGCCTTGAGGGGCTGATGGTGCAGGTGGCAATTCTGTTGGCGGCGCTTCCCACGGCCACCTCAGCCTATATTCTGGCCCGGCAGCTAGGCGGTGATGCCCCCTTGATGGCGGGCATCATCAGTGGCCAGACCTTGCTGGCCATCGTCACTATTCCGTTAATGCTCAGTATCCTCTGGTAGGCACTTGAGCACCGCATCGACAATGCTTTGCTGGAAGTTGTTGTAACCCTCGGGCGTTGCTTCGATGTCGGTGGCCAGAGGGTCCCAGGTGCTGAAAGTGACGTCCAGGTTCTCTGTGATTGAGCGCCACCATTGCCGGTTGAACTGCGGTTCGGTCAGCAGGCAGGGGTGGTTGGCGTTGCGCAGCTTTTCCTGAACCTCTGCGATATGGCGTGCCCCCGGCGAGAGCTCCGGATTGAGCGTAAGAACGCCTTCGAGTTTCAGGCCATAGTGTTCGGCAAACCGGGTAAAGGCGTCGTGGTAGGCGAACAGGCTGATGTCATGTGCCGGCGCAAGACGGTCGCGAATGCTGGCATCGGTTTCCCGAACGCTGACTTTGAACTGCTCGAAATTTTCGTTCAATGCGGCAGCATCAACGCCTTCCTGTGCCGAGAGGGCCTCCCGGATCGTTTCGGCCATTTCGATGGCCAATTCGGGATCCAGCCAGATGTGCGGATCCTCACCGTCACCATGATCATGGCCGTGCCCGTGGCTGTCGTTGTGGTGCTCTTCTTCCTTCGCATCTTCCTGATGAGCGTGGCCATGATGGTCGTCCGCGTGTTCATCGTGAGCGGGCTCGTCGTGACCGTGCTCGTCGTGGGTATCTTCCCCGGACTCTTGCTCAGCATCCATGAGTGCGACCGTTCGGTTGCTGAATTCCGGGCCGGCCAGTAGGCGATTGAGGAAGGTTTCCATGTCGGGGCCTACCCAGAAAATGACGTCGGCGTTCTCCAGTGCCCGACGCTGGGACGGCTTCATGTTGTAGTTGTGGGGGCTGGAGCCAGGCGGAACGAGGCTCGTTGTCTGCATGTCTTCCGTGGCGATCGCGCTGACAATCAGCTCAACCGGTTTGATGGAAGTAACAATACGGGTCTCGGCCTGCAGAGCGCCGCTGATCAAAAGGGTGCCGGCACCGAGTGCCAGAGAAAGTGCTTTTCCGGGAACGCGCATGATAAATCAGATCCTGCGATGTAATTTGTAATGTTATAATGTAACAAAGGAGCCGGGCGGCGGCAAAAGAAACTTTCCGCGGGTGCTTTGCGGTGCGCTCGTTAACTTCCTGATCATGCGAAACCTGACGATGGCCGGTATAATGCCCGCTTTATCAAACGGCCACCGATTTTTCAGGAAGGTTTCATGACTGTACGTACCCGAATTGCTCCGTCACCCACCGGTGACCCACACGTTGGTACCGCCTACGTGGCCCTGTTCAACCTGTGCTTTGCCCGTCAGCACGGCGGCCAGTTCATCCTGCGTATCGAGGATACCGACCAGGCCCGCAGTACCGCGGAATCCGAGCAGGACATTCTCAAGGCGTTGCGCTGGCTCGGTCTGAACTGGGATGAAGGCCCCGATGTAGGTGGCCCCCACGGCCCTTATCGCCAATCCGAGCGCAAGCACTCCTACCGTCAGTACGCCGAGGACCTGGTGACCGCCGGGCACGCCTTTTATTGCTTCCGTACACCGGAAGAGCTGGAAGCCATTCGGGAAGAGCGCAAGGCCCAGGGCCTGAACCCGGGCATCAAGGGCGACCTGGAGTTGTCCGATGACGAAGTGAAGCGTCGTCTGGACGCGGGCGAGCCATATGTGATTCGCATGAAAGTGCCCGACGAGGGCGTCTGCGAGATTGACGACATGCTCCGGGGCACCATCGAGATTGACTGGGCCCAGGTGGATTGCCAGATCCTGCTCAAATCCGACGGCATGCCCACCTATCACCTGGCCAACGTGGTTGATGATCACCTGATGGAAATCACCCATGTTTTGCGGGGCGAGGAGTGGATCAACTCGGCGCCGAAGCACAAACTGCTGTACCAGTATTTTGGCTGGGATATGCCGGTGCTCTGTCATCTCCCGCTGCTGCGTAACCCGGACAAGAGCAAGCTGTCCAAACGCAAGAACCCCACCAGCATCAATTTCTATGAGCGCATGGGCTTTCTGCCGGAGGCCGTCACCAACTATCTCGGGCGCATGGGCTGGTCCATGCCCGACGAGCGGGAAAAGTTCAACCTGGATGAGATGATCGAGAACTTCGACATCCAGCGTGTCTCTCTCGGTGGCCCGGTATTCGATGTGGAGAAGCTTCGCTGGCTGAACGGCCAGTGGTTGCGCGAAGAGCTGACTGAAGAGCAGTTCATGGAGCGCATGCGCCAGTGGTGGTTTAACGAAGACGCCCTGCGTGCTCTGGTGCCTCACATCAAGGGCAGGGCAGAGGTGTTTTCGGATGTGGCGCCCATGGCCCAGTTCATGTTCTCAGGCATGCTCAACCTGAAGCCGGAGGACTTTGCCCATAACAAACTTGAAGAAGCCCAGATCAAGCGGGTTCTGCAGTTTACGCTCTGGAAGCTTGAAGCCCAGCGCCACTGGAGCAAGGAGACCATCTTCGCGGACATCAAGGCCCTGGCCAAAGCCATGGACCTGAAGATGGGAGATTTCATGTTCTCTATCTTTGTGGCGGTTGCCGGTACGCCGAATTCCTGGTCTGTGATGGACTCCATGGCGCTGCTGGGCCCGGACATGACCCGTTCAAGGCTCAGGCATGCGCTGGAAGTGATGGGTGGTTTCTCCAAGAAGGAAACCAAGAAGGTGGAAAAGGAATACGCGGCTCTGGGTAATCATTAACCGCTTTGGTGAATTAATAAACGGCTTGAACAAGGATGTTCAGAAAACTGAAAAAAAGTGTGTTTCAGAGGTTGACGCCCATAGGGCGGATCCTTAATATACGCAGCCGTTGAGGGGCCATAGCTCAGCTGGGAGAGCGCAACACTGGCAGTGTTGAGGTCGGCGGTTCGATCCCGCCTGGCTCCACCAATTTCTAGTCCCCTTCGTCTAGTGGCCTAGGACTCCGCCCTTTCACGGCGGCAACAGGGGTTCGAACCCCCTAGGGGACGCCAATACGGCTTGACGGTTTAGTCCACCGGATAGCCATCAAAAAAACCGCCTTCTGGCGGTTTTTTTGTGCCTGAATGTCAGGCCAGGCGAAACCGGGGTCCGATGACATTTTCATCGGACCCTGCTTTCACGATTTCAATCAGCGCTCGGCAATGGCCCCTTTGCCAACACCTTCATAAGCCTTCACCCGGATGGTGTCCGTCGCAAACTCCACCTTGAGCTTGTCGGCCATGTGGGCGGCAATCAGTTCCACCGTGGTGTCTGTATCCAGCATGTATACGCGTTCCTCCGGCAGGGTCAGCGCAAACTCCCCCTGGTTGGCCTCGTATTCGAAGGTTACGTAGCGAACGCCGTCTTCGTCCACATGGCGCCGCACCACATCCTCCTCGGAACCCACGTAAATATCCCGCCAGAGCTTCGCCCAGCGGCATTCCAGATCGTAATCGCGGTGGCCGTTACGATCGATACGAATCGGCGAGCGATGGCCGTGGGCAATGCGCTGGCAGTTGCCCAGGTGTTTCTTCAGGCCGTGCACGTAGTGATAGTAGGCACCGTCGATTTCCTCTTCCCGCAGATTGATCTCCACGGAAATCACGTTGGCCGGAAGTACCGCCTTGATTTCCTGTTCCAGCAGCGAGGCAACGACCGAAGGCACAACCCGGCCGGCGGACAGCCAGACGATGGCTTCGTCCGGCGAGCGGTGAATGATCTGGCTGCCATCGGTGAGTGCCCAGGTAAAGGTGTCTGGCTGTTCCTCGTTCCAGGACAGTCCCTGGTAGCCACGGGGAATCACCAGGCGATGGTCAATACGCTCATCGATCACCCGTTTGATGGTGCGTTTTACGTTGCTGAAGTCGAACACCATGCCCTGTTCGTCCAGCTCCCCGCCAAGCACCACATCCGCAATCCAGCTTTCACCCACCAACCCCCGGGTGGGGTCCAGGTAGGCGAAATCGATAACGGTCAGGTTGTCTACAAACAGATGGTTCATCAAATTTCCAGGCGGGTATGGTTGATTGATGGCCGAATTCTAGCAAAAATCACCGAATACAGCAGTCTGGCGGCTGGCCAGCGCTCCATTTCTTTTTGGATCGAGCTCATCATCTTAAACTTCGACAAGCGCAACGATCAGCAATTCCCGGTACTGATACTGGCTGCAGGTGCTTCCAGTCGCCTTGGCCGGCCCAAAGCCCTGTTGCCCCTGATGCCTGGCAACCGGGCAGAGACGGATTCCCGCAACCATACGCTTCTGGACGCCGCCATTGGCCAGGGCCGGGTCTTGAGCCCGGATGTCCGGGTAGTGTGCGGGGCCTGGTATCCCCTGATCCGGTTTCGTTGTCGACGCCAGCCTTCCTCCTGGCTGCGGGCGCCGGACTGGCACGAGGGAATGTCGGCATCGCTGTCTGCGGGCCTTCGAAGCCTGGGGCCGGCGGTGAAGGGCGTTTTTGTTCTGGTGGCAGACCAGCCGCTGCTGGATCTTAACGCTCTTGCAGCTTTTGGCAAGGCGGCCCGCTGCGTACCGGAGCAGCCCATTGCCGCAGATTATGGTGGCCGACCAGGCGTGCCGGCCTACTTACCGCGTTGGCTCTGGCCACTGGTACTGGATCTGGAGGGGGATAGGGGCGCCGGGCGCCTGCTGGCAGAGGTGCGGGCAACCCGGGTAGACATTCCGGGGGTCCATGACGATGTGGACACCCCCGCAGACTGGCGCAGAATCCGGGAGCTGCTCAGCCGAACAGGCCCGACAGCCAGGCAATCCCGACGCTGAAGATCCCGAGGCTCACGGCAAGACCAATGGTGTAGATCCGCGACGCCGCTGAACGCTGCTGGGCAACAAACAGGTCGATTGTGCGCTGGGCAATGTCTTCGGCTGTTTCCCGGGAAATCTCGTGGGCCTGCTGAATGGCCTCGGATTGCAGGGTCTGCCAGAACTCCGTATCAATCGTCTGAACACTGGTGATGTGGTCTTTCAGCTCGGCCATGTGTTCACCGGTAAAGCCAGAGTTCTTTTTCAGTTCCTTCTTGAGCACTGCCAGCTCGCTCCCGAGGTTGAGGTTGACCTCGGCGGCTACTTCGTCGCGCAGGTTTTTGGTGCGCTCGTCGACCATGTCGGTAAGGGCGTTCAGGCGTTCCTCGATAGCCGCGTCCTGTTTGCTGCGGGATTCGTCCAGAGCCCGCTTCAAATGGTCGAACTGTTCGTCGAAGAGTGAGCTGAGCAGTTCGTGCAGGCGGTTGTTGATGTGGGTTTTGACCGCGGAACGGGCAATCTGCTCAATGAGCTCGCTGGTCAGCGGAACTACATTGGCTTGTGGGTTGCTGCGACCGGCTGAATCGCCGGTCTTGGGCGACAGTTCCACCGACGCATCTGCTGGCACGTTCAGCAGTTCGTCCTCGTCCCCCGGGGAAGCGGCCGTTTCAGCGGGCGGTTCCGGCAGGGTTCCACCTGTAACATCGCTGGCCAGCTGATCAAGAACTTCTCTGAGTCCCTCGGTTTGCGGTGGCTTGGTCAGGATGTTGTAAACACCAAAGTTCCTCGCTTCTTCCATAAACGAGGACGATTTCTTGGATGTGCACATGATGATGGGGATGCCGGCGGTCTCGGGATTGTCCTTGATGGCCTTGGTGGCTTCCACGCCATTCATTCCGGGCATCAGGTGGTCCATGAAGATAACATCCGGACGGCCATGACTGTTGAGGAAATCCAGGGCTTCTTCGGCCGAGCCAGCCATGTTGACTTCCATATCGCGACTCTCCAGCAGTTTGCTCAGGGCAAATCGTGCCACCTTGGAGTCATCTACCAGCAGAGCGTTTTTGATCGCCATGTCACCACCTCAATCGTTTACTGCAAACGCGTTTGTTATCGGGCCGTTGTGATTACCAGCCTTCCAGTTTCGGGCACTCGGTGGCCCGGTAGCTCTTGTCCCGATAACAGACACCGGGTTCAGTGGTTCGGGCAGTGAAAATCTCCCCTGCCGCCGTGGTCAGGCGTACCTGTCCGTAAGGCTCGCCATGACGGAAAGTGGCTTCGATCGAGCTGCCATTGGGGTTCTTTAACAACCCCTTGCCATGAAACTTCCCTTCGATGTACTGGCCTTCGTATTTCTTGCCGCTGGCAAAGACCTCGGCCCCGGTGCCGTGGAAGGCGCCGTTGGAGAACTCGCCTTCGTAGTGGCGCCCGTCAGGGTAGGTCAGTGTGCCGCTGCCGTGGAATTCATCGTTCCGGAAGCCGCCAACATAGAGCATGCCGTCTGCAGTGGTCAGGGAGCCGTGGCCGTTTAACTGTCCGTCCTGCCAGTGGCCGGTCAAGATGTCGCCGTTTGCCATTGTCAGGGTGCCTTTGCCATTGAACTGGTCGGCCCGGAATTCGCCGGAGTAGCGGGAGCCGTCGGCACTGCGCCACTCACCTTCGCCCTCGCGCTTGCCGGCCGACCAGCCTCCCTCGTAACGGCTGCCATCGGGATACCAGGCAGTGCCCTGGCCGTGGAATTGGCCGTCGACAAAATGGCCCTCGTAGCGCAGGCCATCGGCATCCTGATAGGTGCCGTCACCGGTTTTCACGCCGCCAATCCAGGCGCCGTTACGGTAATTCACGGTGGTGAAGGCTTCCAGCTTGCCCGCCAGGGTCATCTCGTTACCGGCTTCCAGGGCAACCGTACGGTTCCAGGGCTTGAAGCCGGGTTTGCTGATGGTGACCTCGTACCGGCCCGGATCCAGCTTCAGATCCAGTCGGGTCGCGCCATATTCCTTGCCATTAATGGTGACCTGATCGCCGACTACATTGGAGCGGAGCACTAGCAGAGCCTGCGTTGGGGGTTGCGGTTGCTGCTGTTTTGCGGTTTTTTTCTGAGTTGTAGGGGCTGCGTCTGTGCGCGTTGCCATCGCTGCCGGCGGTTCAGCTACTGCCAGTACCTCCGGGTTCTCCGGCATGGGTGGAACGGTAAATGGAGTAGTGTCGACCACGGGTGAACGAACTTCCGGGGCAGGTGGCTCGGCTTTGGCGGATACTTTGGAAGCAGGTTCAGGTGGCGTGCTGGTTTCGGGTCTAGCGGCTTCGGCGGCAACCACCTGATCAGCGGCGGGCGGTTCGAAGGTTTCCGTTATCCGCAGATCATCCCGGACCGATGCGAACCCGGCGGTAACCAGCAGCATAAGCGCCAGGGCATTAACGAAAAGAAGCGGTCTGAAATCGACCATGACGGAACCTCTTGATCCTGCATTCTTGGAATTCTGTCTACCGCTTCATCTTACCCAGTGACTGCAACGGTATGTAACAGAAAGTGTCCGGGAGTTACCGAGAATGCAGGCCAAATCACACTTTATCCGGAAGCTGGTCATGGTTGAGTTGCTCCCATGATCTCATGTACACATCGGCTTCGTATTCATAGGGTGATTTGAACGGGGTGAGGACGAAATCAAACACCAGGAAGAAAAACCCGATGGAAGCCCAGGCCATGACCAGCGTGCTGATGGTGGTGGCTTGCACTTCCGGGTTGGAATCGACGAAGTTCTGCAGCAGTGGAATCAGGTCTGAAGCAAGCACAACCGGATTGAAGCTGGCCATTACGAACGGTACCCAGAAGGCGATAAAAACCGGGAAGAATCCAAACGACCAGAGCAAGCGTCGAAGCAGGTAAATGGCAACTTCCCGCCAGAAACGCTGTCTGATTTCCGGTACCTTCCGGATCCGGTCAAGATAACGGCGGCGTTCTGCCCAATAGGCGGCTACTTCCGGGGCGTCAACAGCCTTTGATTGAGGAGCAGGTGTTGTCATGGACGGGTGGGGTACCTTATGGCTACGGGAGTGATGCATGATAGTCGATACTACGTGTTACCCTACAATTCTCCAATTGTTTAAAGACAGGATAGATTGAATGGCTGCAGTGATCGACAACGCAACCCATCCGGCCTTTGAGAAGCTTCGCAGTCACCGGATCGACACGCTTAACCTTGAGGTTGAGGAGTATCGCCACAAGAAGACCGGCGCCCGGCACCTGCATCTGGCAGCCGATAACGACGAAAACGTATTTTTCGTGGCGCTTCGGACTTTCCCGATGGATTCCACCGGCGTAGCCCACATTCTCGAACATACCGCACTGTGTGGCAGTGAGCGTTTTCCGGTTCGTGACCCGTTCTTCATGATGATCCGGCGGTCACTGAACACCTTCATGAATGCCTTTACCAGCAGCGACTGGACCGCCTATCCGTTCGCCAGCATGAACCGGAAAGATTTCGACAACCTATTGTCCGTTTATCTGGACTGCGTGTTCTTCTCCAAGCTGGATCCGCTGGATTTCGCCCAGGAAGGTCACCGGCTGGAGTTCGACAAGCCGGCGGATCCTTCGACCGATCTGGTGTATCGGGGCGTTGTCTACAACGAAATGAAAGGCGCCATGAGTTCGCCAACCTCTCAGCTATGGCAGAACCTGAGCAGCCATCTGTTCCCGACCACCACATATCACTACAACAGTGGCGGTGAGCCTGATCATATTGTCGACCTTAGCTACGACGACCTGCTGCAGTTCTATCGCCACCACTACCACCCCAGCAATGCGATATTTGCCACCTATGGTGATATTCCGGCTCATGAGCACCATGAAAAGTTTGAAGAGCTGGCGCTGAAACGGTTCGACCGACTGGACATCGATCTGCCGGTTCGCGACGAGAAGCGCATGTTTGCGCCCGTGCGTGTGGAGCAGGGCTACGCTGTCAATGAAGGCGAAGGCACCGACAACAAGACCCACATCGTGGTGGGCTGGCTTCTGGGCCACAGCTTTGACTTGCAGGAAAACCTGGAGGGGCAGCTGCTGTCTGCCGTTCTGCTGGAAAACAGCGCCTCGCCGCTGATGCGGGCCCTGGAAACCACGGACCTGGGGCATGCGCCGTCGCCCATGTGCGGGCTGGAAGATTCCAACCGTGAGATGACCTTTGTCTGCGGCATCGAAGGCAGTGAGCCTGAGAAGCACAAAGACCTGGAGGCGCTGCTGGAGTCCACGCTTCTGAAAGTCGTCGAAGAGGGCGTCAGCGAGGAGCGTCTGGAAGCCATCCTGCATCAGCTCGAACTGCACCAGCGGGAAATCGCAGGCGACCAGTTCCCTTATGGTTTGCAACTGATTATGAGCGCCATCGCGCCTATGGTGCACGGTGGAGACCCTGTGGAGCTGCTAGATCTGGAGCCGGTTCTGGCAACGCTCCGGGAAAAGATCCGGGATCCGCAGTACGTGCCGGATCTGATCCGCCGTAAGCTTCTGGAGAACCCACACCGGGTCACTCTGACTCTGCGTCCGGACGAAAAGCTCGAGTCTCGTCGGCAGGAGGCGATCCGTGAAGCCCTGGCTCGTCGCAAGGCCGAGCTGACCGACGATGACGTACAGATGATTGTGGACCGGGCCAAGGCACTGGAAGAACGCCAGATGCAAAAGGACGACGATTCCATCCTGCCCAAAGTGGATCTGTCTGATGTGCCGTTGCAGATGCCTGAGCCTGAAGGACGCTACGACGGCGATATTTCGGCGACCGTTTATGCCCGTGGTACCAATGGCCTGGTATACGAACAGATTGTGGTCCCGGTGCCGGCCCTGACCGAAGAGGAACTGCTGCTGGTGCCGTATTACACCACCCTGATTTCCGAAGTGGGTTGTGGGGAGCTGGACTACCTGCAGATGCAGGACCGTATTTCTGCGGAGTCCGGTGGTATCGGCGCAGCGTTCAGCGCCAAGGGCCGTATTGATGATGTTCAGGAGTTGTCCGGATACATCATCTTCAACGGCAAGGCGCTGGCCCGTAATCGCAGTGAATTAACCCAGCTTCTGCGGGATGTCTACACAAGTGCCCGCTTCGATGAGAAAGAGCGGATCCGGGAGATCATTGCCCAGATCCGTGCCCGTCGCGAGCAGGCCGTAACCGGCAGTGGTCATGCCCTGGCTATGGGCGCGGCGGCCCAGGGATGAGCCCCGGAGCCTGGCTGTCGTTCCGGCTTGGTGGTCTTGCCGGTATTCGCGGCACCAAGCAGCTGGACCAGGCCCTGAAAGATCCGGAGGAATTGACAGCACTGTGCGACAAGCTTTCCGCATTGCACAAGAAGATTGGCAACCAGGGCCGCGAGTTCCTGGTGATTGGTGAAGAAGACCAGCTGCCGGCGATGGTTGATGATCTTAAGTCCTGCTGGCGTGACGCCTCCGAAGCGAGTCTCTCCGGCTGGAAAATGGAGCCGGTCAATTACACCACCCGCGAGGCCTGGCTGACCTCCACCCAGGTCAACTTCTGTTCCAGGGCCTACAGCACCGTAGCCGTGGATCATCCGGATGCGGCGGCACTGACCGTGCTGGGTGGCTTCCTGCGCAATGGTTACCTGCACCGTGCCATCCGTGAAAAGGGCGGAGCGTACGGCGGTGGCGCCGGCCAGGACAGTGTGAACGGGACTTTCCGGTTCTTCTCCTACCGTGATCCGCGCCTGGAGGAAACGCTGGACGATTTCGACGCGGCCCTGGCGTGGCTGCAGGACAACGACCACGATTATCAGGAACTGGAAGAGTCCATTCTTGGTGTTATTGGCCAACTCGACAGGCCCCGGTCCCCGCGGGTGCGGCCCGCCATGCCTTCCACAACAAGCTGTTTGGCCGTACCCCGGAACAGCGGGCGAGGTTCCGGGAGCGGGTGCTGTCGGTCACACTGGACGATCTGAAGCGCGTGGCGAGAACCTGGCTGGTGCCGGAGAAAGCCAGCACCGCCGTGGTTACCAGCCCGGAAAACCGGGCCAGGGCGGAGAAGCTGGGCCTGGCTATTCAGGAGCTTTAGAGCAGGCCTTGAATTCGGGGTCAGATGACGTGTTCATCTGACCACGTTTTGATTTTCCCCTATCTATTCTGGCCCTTTCCCGGGTCTTTGATGCCCTCAGCGGTGCCTCTTCAACCCTGTTGTCACCATGATTCGAGTGGAGATTTCCTCCACGGAATAGGCCGTGGTGTTCAGGTAGGGAATCCGTTCACGCCGGTACATCAACTCGATCTCTTCAATCTCATGCATGCACTGCTTTATGGATGAGTAGCGGGAATTCGGCCGGCGCTCGTTGCGTATGGTCGCCAGGCGCTCCGGATCGATGGTCAGCCCGAAAATCTTCTCTTTGTGCGGTTTGAGCGCCTTGGGGATCTGCTGGTCCGCCAGATCTTCTTCCGTAATCGGGTAGTTCGCCGCCTTCACACCATATTGCAGCGCCAGATAGAGGCAGGTGGGCGTTTTCCCGCTTCGGGAGGCTCCCACGAGGATCAGATCGGCTTCGTCGTAATGCCGCGTGCGCGCGCCATCGTCGTTATCCAGCGCAAAGTTCACCGCATTGATCCGGCGCTCATAGCTCCCCTCGTTATTGATGGCATGGGACTTACCCACGGTGTACGACGAGGAGGACTGCAGTTCTTGTTCCAGGGGTTTGAGAAAGGTCCCGAAAATATCCACCATGAAACCTTCGGCGGTGGCGATGATTTCCCGGATATCGCTGTTTACAATGGTGTCAAACACCAACGGGCGCGCGCCATCTGTCTCGGCCGCCTTGTTGATCCGTTTCACCATTTCCCGGGCTTTTTCTTCGTCCGCGATATAGGGAACGGTGACCCGTTCAAATTCGATCTTCTCGAACTGGGCCAGAAGACTGTGCCCCAGTGCTTCGGCTGTCAGGCCGGTGCCATCAGAAATGAAAAAAGCAGTGCGTTTCATGCTGTATCGTCCGGTTCCTTGGTTCCTTGATTCCTGGCCTGGTGGCCTAGGTAATTTCCGCAGGTTACAGTATCATACACGCCAAGTTCGAGACTCCGCAGTGGATATTGTCTGCTTTTACTGCTTGATACCGCTGGCCCGATTTTGCTCTTAGCTTTACAGACTCAAGGGAGACATGCTTTGGAAGATTACATTATCTGGTTTGATCACCTGGGAATGTCCGACGTCGATCGGGTAGGCGGAAAGAACGCCTCACTCGGCGAAATGATCAGTAATCTCGCCAACGCAGGTGTTACCGTTCCGGGTGGCTTTGCCACCACAGCACATGCCTATCGTGAATTCCTGGCCACCGATGGGTTAAAGGAGCGGATTGACGAGGCTCTGGATGCCCTGGACATCAACGATGTTAACGAACTGGCCCGGGTTGGCGCGAAAATCCGCCAGTGGATCATCGAAACGCCATTTCCGGACGTTCTGGAAAATGCCCTGAAAGAATCGTTTGCCGCCCTGCAGGATGGCAACGAGCAGATGGCGGTCGCGGTTCGTTCCTCTGCGACCGCAGAAGATCTGCCCGATGCCTCGTTCGCCGGCCAGCAGGAAACCTTCCTGAACGTGGTGGGCCTTGAGCAGGTTCGCACCTCTGTGAAGGAGGTTTTTGCATCTCTGTTTAATGATCGCGCCATTTCCTACCGCGTGCACCACGGTTTCGATCACAAGATGGTTGCGCTGTCAGCCGGCATCCAGAAGATGGTGCGCAGTGAAACGGCCGCCAGTGGCGTTATGTTCACCCTGGATACCGAATCCGGCTTCCGTGACGTGGTGTTTGTAACCGCTTCTTACGGCCTGGGTGAGACCGTTGTGCAGGGTGCCGTGAACCCCGATGAATTCTACGTGCACAAGCCCACTCTCGAGGCTGACAGGCCTGCCGTGCTGCGTCGGAACCTGGGCAGCAAGGCCATCAAGATGGTTTACCACACCAAGCCTGGTGAAGGTGAGTTTGTTGAGACGGTGAAGGTCGAACAGGAAGACCGCAACCGCTTCTGCATCACCGATGCCGAGGTGGAAGACCTGGCCCGCCAGGCCATGATTATCGAGAAGCACTACCAGCGCCCGATGGACATCGAGTGGGCCAAAGATGGTGACGACGGCAAGATCTATATCGTTCAGGCCCGCCCTGAGACGGTAAAGAGCCGTGCTTCCGCCAATGTGATGGAGCGTTACCTTCTTAAAGAAACCGGCAATATCCTGGTGGAAGGCCGGAGTATCGGCCACAAGATCGGTAGTGGGCCGGTGAAGATCATTACCAGTATCAAGGAAATGGACCGTGTTCAGGCCGGCGATGTGCTGGTCACCGACATGACCGACCCGGACTGGGAACCGGTTATGAAACGGGCCTCCGCCATTGTTACCGATCGCGGTGGCCGTACCTGCCACGCGGCCATCATTGCCCGCGAGCTGGGTATTCCGGCCGTGGTTGGTTGCGGCGATGCCACCGAGTTGCTCACCGATGGCCAGGAAGTGACGGTTTCCTGCGCCGAAGGTGATACCGGCATGATCTATGAAGGTTCCCTGGATTTCGAACTGCGGGAGAACACCGTGGACTCGATGCCCAACATACCGTTCAAGATCATGATGAACGTGGGCAACCCCGACCGTGCCTTTGACTTCCAGGCGCTGCCCAACGAGGGCGTGGGGCTGGCACGGCTGGAGTTCATCATTAACCGGATGATCGGCGTTCACCCCAAGGCACTGCTGAACTTTGACGGACTGCCCCGGGATATCAAGCAGACCGTCGAAAAACGCATTTCCGGCTACAGTTCCCCGGTGGATTTCTACGTCGACAAGCTGGTGGAGGGTATCTCTACACTGGCCGCTGCATTCGCGCCGAAGAAGGTGATCGTGCGGTTGTCGGATTTCAAATCCAACGAGTACGCCAACCTGATCGGCGGCACCCTGTACGAGCCGGACGAGGAAAACCCGATGCTCGGTTTCCGGGGTGCTTCCCGCTACATCTCTGACACCTTCCGGGACTGCTTCGAGCTGGAATGCCGCGCCCTGAAGAAAGTGCGCAACGAGATGGGCCTGACCAATGTGGAAGTCATGGTTCCGTTTGTGCGCACCGTGGGCGAGGCAGAGCAGGTAGTGAATCTGCTCGCGGAAAACGGCCTCAAGCGCGGTGACAACGGTCTGCGGGTGATCATGATGTGCGAGCTGCCGGCCAATGCGTTGCTGGCGGATCAGTTCCTGGAGCACTTTGACGGCTTCTCCATCGGCTCCAACGATCTGACCCAACTGACGCTGGGGCTGGACCGGGATTCCGGAATCATTGCCCATCTGTTCGACGAGCGTAACGATGCGGTCAAGGCGTTGTTGTCCAATGCTATCCAGGCCTGCAAGAAAGCCGGCAAGTACATCGGGATCTGCGGGCAGGGGCCATCGGACCACCCGGATCTTGCCAAGTGGCTGATGGATGAGGGCATCGATACGGTGTCACTGAACCCGGATTCGGTATTGGATACCTGGTTCTTCCTGGCCGACGAAAAAATCGACTGAGTTCATTTCCAGCATAAGGAGAGCGACAACGTGACGACGATAATTACCCCGGACCTGTGTGACGAATTCCCGGAAGTGTTGGTTGTTGAGCCCGGGTTCAATAACTACGGCGGCAACAAGGCCTTTGGCGGCGAGATTGTGACCGTGAAATGCTTTGAGGATAACTCCGTGGTGAAAGAGCAGGTTGGCCAACCCGGGAACGGTCGTGTGATGGTCGTGGACGGTGGTGCCTCGAAGCGTCATGCGCTGCTGGGTGACATGCTGGCTGAGAAAGCGGCGAACAACGGCTGGGCCGGTCTTATTATCTATGGTTGCGTGCGCGATGTGGATGAAATTGGCAACACCGCCCTCGGTGTCCAGGCCCTCGGCACCCACCCCAGAAAGAGCGAGAAGCGTGGCCTTGGTGACCTGAATGTTCCGGTCACCTTTCACGGCGTCACCTTCCACCCAGGACACTACGTCTACGCCGATAACAACGGCATCATCGTCTCCGAGAAGCCTCTGGTCTGAGGCTTTCCCTGGCACAAACAAAAACGGCGGCCATTGGCCGCCGTTTTTCGTTCAGCGAGTGACTTCGCTGATGTTTGTTCCAAGGAGGAATCCGTCGCCTTCCGGTTCACAGCGAATGACCTCGCACACAGTTTCCAGTGGCGGAACTGGTCACTGCTGGAGTGAAGAACCGCGAGAAGTTCCTCTCCAACCTCTACAGCCTGATTAACGTAGAGTTGCATGCCGGTTGCGCTCAGGTCACGGCAAATCCCTTTAAAGCGGTTACCCTGGCTGTCGCTGATCTCAATCTCCGAGTTCACCTGCATCCGGTGGAAATCGCGTTTTTCCGAATAATCCCTCATGGCATCAGGCCCAGTTGTCGGTTTTTCTTGTTGGTTTGAGCATCGGGATGATCAGTGCCAGCAACACGCCACCAAGAACCAGACCGGCGCCCAGTAGCATGAAGTCATATTCCTTGCTGGCTTCAAGACGTTCGTTTTCGGCCGTGAGTACCTCAAGGTCGTTGCGGATCTTCTGGTTCTCCTCAAGGAGTTCCTCGTTACGACGTTTCAGATTGATGGAATCGGCGGCGATGCTCTTGATCCGCTGCAACTCTTCCTGGAGCTCCTGTGACCGGTCGGAAAGGGAGGCCTCCGAGCTTTCCAGAGCGTCTCGCTCGGTAACGACGTTGGACAGTTGCTCCTTGACCCGGGCCAGCTCGGCGCGGGTTTCTTCCAGTTGGCGATTGGCTGTCCGAAGGCGGTCTGCGGCAATTGGTGTTTCGCTCAGGTACTGACTGGATACCCAACCTTCGTTGCCCTTCGGGGTCCGAACGAGGGTATACCCGGAATCCGACGCTTCGATCACTTCCAGCGGTGTGCCGCTGGGCACCGCGTTTTCGATGATCCGGAACTGGGAACCCGCGCCGGATCTCACCGGAAGGTACAACTGGTCGTCTACCCAGACAGTCTTGGCCTGGGCAACGGCAATGGACGACACTGCGAACAATACACTGATGGCGAGACGAAAAAGCGTCACTGGTTAGGTTCCCTGAAATTCTGCGGTTGAAATCTGAGCGTGATTAAAAGCGCAATTTTGTCACAGATGCCCCGCCGTGCAAGCGAGCCATCATTACAATAAACTCATGCAGCCCGGCCCTTTGTCTACGGCAAAACCGCCTTGAAGGGCTTCACTACAACGTTCTGGTACACGCCTGCCTCAACGTAGGGATCGGCATCCGCCCAGGCCTGCGCCGCTTCAAGAGAGTCGAATTCCGCGATTACCAGGCTGCCGGTAAAGCCGGCATCGCCGGGCTCCGGTGTATCAAGCGCCGGATGAGGGCCCGCAACAAGCAACCGGCCTTCTGCTTTCAAGTCCTGCAGTCGCTCGACGTGTGCAGGGCGGGCAGACTGGCGCAACGGCAGGCTGTTCTCGACGTCTTCACTGATAATCGCGTAATACATTCAGCTCTCCGCAATGACTTTCACAAACGAGGTGATCAGGCAGATAATCAGCGGTCGTGTCGCGCAATGGTTGGCTGGTACACTGTGATGCCATGGCATGCCGCCAGTTATCTGATGATTCAGGATATTTTGTGACTATACCGCAAGACCCGCATTTGTGCATTGATCTGCATTGCCACAGCACGGCTTCTGATGGCGCGCTATCGCCGGCGGCACTGGTTGAGCGTGCTGCCGGGCGCGGCGTTACCCATCTTTCCCTGACTGACCATGACACCATCGCGGGACTTGCCGAGGCAGAAACGGCAGCCCAGGCACAGGGCATTGTTCTGATTCCGGGAGTTGAGCTTTCCTGCCTCTGGAAAAGCCGCACCATTCATATAGTCGGCCTCGACTTTGATCCCGATGCAGACGATTTCCGGCAGGCTCTGGAGCAGCAGAACGACAATCGCTGGGCTCGTGCACGAATGATCGCTGAGCGACTGGATAAGCTGGGTGTTGATGATCTTCTCGGTAAGGCCTCCGAGGCAGCCGGCGGCGATGTCCCGGGACGCCCGCACTTTGCCCAGGTTCTGACAGAGGCCGGCGTGGTTCGCAATGCTGCCCAGGCATTCAAGCGCTATCTGGGCAACGGTAAGGCTGGTGATGTAAAGGCCTTTTGGCCGGAGCTTCTAGAGGTCGTTCGCTGGATTACCGAGGCGGGTGGCGTTGCGGTTCTCGCCCATCCCCGAAAATATCAGCTCACGGCAACCAAGCTGAGGGAGCTGACAGCGGATTTCCGAAGGGCAGGGGGGCAAGCAATTGAGGTGTCTACCCCAGGTCAGTCCAGTGGCGATCTGGGCTTTCTGGCAGAGCTGTGCCGGAAAGAGAATTTGTTGGCATCCCAGGGCAGTGATTTTCACTTTCCCGGCGCTCCCTGGTGTGAACTTGGCCGTATCATGAAAATGCCAGACGGGCTTGAGCCGGTCTGGCATTCATTCAGACAACCTGTGCTGAGCGACGCGCCGGTTTAATCCGGCGCGTGGAACAGCAAGTACAGGTCCGTCAGTGAGTCCGGAATGGCATCGGCCATTTGCCGGGACAACTTCTCACTGTTGCGAACCTTCTGGAAGTCCTCGTCGTCGAACAGTCCCGATAGGGTCAGCATAGGCACCATCAGATCGGCGGTCTCTTCCTCGCTGGATGCCTCCAGCCATTCCTCTTCATGTTCAAGGAAAGTGTCCACAAACCCGGCGCACCAGTTTTCCAGAGCGTTCATCGGGTCGCCGTCCTCCGGCTCCGGCAATTCCAGGGCCTGCCCCATATCCAGGGCATGGGCCATGTCATTCGCCAGTTGGGCAGAGCAACGTCTGAAAACCTCGGGAACCCCGGTGTCGGGGACCTGATCGGCGCCCGTGGCGAGGCGGAAGATTTCTTCCGCACTCAGTTCAGCCGGGCCGACGACGCTGGCACAGACCACCCCATGGAAGCCAAAGAAATCCAGGGCATCATCGCCCCAGGGCTCGGCAAAGAGGATGTCTTCCAGCGCTTCAATGTCGGAGTTCGATAGCATCAGTTAGTTACTCCCGGCCTTTTTGGCCTCTTCCGCTGCCTTCTGGCGCTTGCGGACTTCTCTTGGGTCGTTGTAGGCGCGCCCGGCGTCACCGGAGCGTCAACTGCCGGAGCTTCAGCAGGCGTGTCCTGCGCTGCTGTTTCCGGAGCTGAAGGCTTCTCGACCTTCTCCGGCTCTGCTTTTTCAGCCTCCGCCTTCTCGGCTTCAGCCTTCGCAGGTGCCGGTTGCTTCGGTTCCGGCTGGGCCTCGGGAGCCGGGCTCTCGGTTACTGCCTTCTTCTCCGCTGGCTTTTCAGCTTTCTCGGGTTCGGCTGCTGTTTCAGGTTTGGCCGCCGCCTCGGGTTTGGCCTTCGGCGCGGGCGCCTCCTTTGATTCCACAGGCTGCTCTTTGGCCGCAGGCGCCTGTTCGCCTTTGGGGGCTGCCTTGGCTTCCGGCGCCGGCTTGTTGGCGGTCTCTTCTTTCGGAGCCTGGTCGGTTACCGGTTTCTGCTCATCAGCGACGGCGCTGCTCTTGGCAGGCGCTGTTTCCCTGGCCGGTTTTTGAGCCTTTTCGGCAACTTTTTCGCCCTTATCCTCAGACTTCTGATGAGGTTCTGAGCTTTTTTCGGCTTTGGCCGGCTCTGCCTTTTCAGCTTTCTCCGCTTTCGCTTTATCTGCTTCAGGCTTTTCAGCCGGTTTTTCAACTGGCTGGTCGGCGACTTTTGCAGCTTCTTCCGGCTGTGCGTCAGGCTTGCTGTCTGAAGCCGCCTTGTCTGCAGGTGCCTGTTCAGGCTTCTGCTCTTTTTCAGGCGCTTGCTGGGCTGCCTCTGTTTTCGGTGCTTCCTTGGCAGCGGGCGCTGTCTCGGTCCGGGTTTCAGCTTTCTCGGACTTTTCGGGCGCCACCGGCTTGCTCGCGGTCTCCTGCGTCTGCTCGGCTTTCACTTCCGGCTTGGCGTCGTCACGACCTTTTTCCGGCTGGGTATCCTTCTGGTGCTTCTCGCTGCGTGCGGCTTTGCGATCCGCCGGTGAGGAAGCTGGTGCTTCAGAGGGAGAGCCGTCACGATTGCGCTGGCGACGTGGCTTGCGGCGTTTTTCGTCCGTGCCGGGCTTGTCAGCCGGACCAGATTTGGCTGCGGTATCCTGCGGGCCCTGATCCTTCTGATCCTTCTGATCCTTCTGATCCTTTTGCTCGCGGTTGTCCTTCTGGTCCCGCTGGGGCTTGTTACGGCCGCGGCCCTGATTGTCGCGACGGTTTTCGCGGCGGTTGTCAGAGCCTTTATTGTCTCCGCTCTTGCCGTCGCCGCCCTTGCTGTCAGGGGCTTTACTGTCTGAAGCCTGGCGATTCTGGTTGCCACGGCCCTGATCGTCACTGCGGTTGCGTCCGCGTCCGCGGTTGTCATCGCCCCGGCTCTGCTGGCCTCCCTGGCGGCGGTCACTGCCGCTGCGGTTGCCACCAGAACGCTGGTCGTCGCCGCGGGCTACCCGGGATTTGCGACGATCCTGACGGCCCTGGTTTCGGCGATCTTCGCGCTGGCTTTTGCCGTCATCGCGAGTTTCAATCTTTTGCTCTTCCTCGCCACTGAAGAAAGTGGAGATCTTGCGGCCAAGCCGGCGGAACAGGCCTTCTTCCTGCTCGGCTACCTCGGCGGCCTTCGGTTCTGCCGGGGCGGGCGTGGGCGCGGGCGCGCTGGGCCGTATGGCCTTCACAGCGGCCTGCTCACGAACCGGCTTCTCAGGGGTGGGCGCCTCGAAGATTTCTTCTTCACGCTCGCTGTACTCCTGTGCCACCTGATGGCTGGAAATGTGCTCGGGCGTTGTTTCATCCTGACGCATCCGGATGATTTCGAAATGCGGTGTCTCCATATGCGGAACCGGCACCACGACAACGCTCACTTCCTGGCGGGCTTCAATGTCGGCCAGCTGCTTGCGCTTCTCGTTGAGCAGGAAAGTGGCGACGGAAACCGGCACAACGGCTCGTACTTCGCCGGTCTTGTCCTTTGACGATTCCTCGTAGATCAGGCGCATGATGCTCAGGGCGAGGGACTCGATGCCACGAATAGTGCCCTGACCTTCACATCGGGGGCAGACTTCGCTGCGTGTCTCTCCCAGGGAGGGGCGCAGGCGCTGACGGGACATTTCCAGCAGGCCGAAGCGGGAGATTTTGCCCACCTGAACCCGGGCCCGGTCGATTTCCAGGGCCTCACGCATCTTCTGTTCAACTTCCCGCTGATGCTTCGCAGGCGTCATGTCGATAAAGTCGATGACAATCAGACCGCCCATGTCACGCAGGCGTAACTGACGGGCAATTTCCTCGGCCGCTTCCAGGTTGGTCTGGAGGGCGGTTTCCTCGATATCCTGGCCTTTGGTGGCCCGTGAGGAGTTGATGTCGATGGAAACCAGAGCCTCGGTCGGGTCAATCACGATGGAGCCGCCGGAGGGCAGTTTCACTTCCCGCTGGAACGCCGTCTCGATCTGGCCTTCAATCTGGTAGCGGCTGAACAGGGGAATCTCATCCTTGTACAGCTTGATCTTGTTTTCGAAGGTGGGCATGACCGCACGAACGAAATTCAGAACGTCTTCGTAGACCCCGTTGGCGTCAATCAGCACTTCGCCAATGTCCTGGCGAAGGTAGTCGCGAACCGCGCGAATGATAACGTTGCTTTCCTGGTGAATCAGGAAGGGGGCCTTGCGTTCGCCAGCGGCCTGGGTAATGGCTTCCCAGAACTGCACCAGATAATCCAGATCCCACTGCAGTTCTTCGGTGCTACGGCCGATACCCGCGGTGCGAACGATGATGCCCATGGATTTCGGCACCTGGACATCGTTCATGGCTTCCTTGAGCTGTGACCGTTCATCGCCCTCAATGCGGCGGGAAATGCCGCCGGCACGGGGGTTGTTGGGCATCAGCACCAGGTAGCGGCCGGCCAGGGAGATAAACGTGGTCAGGGCTGCGCCCTTGTTGCCACGCTCTTCCTTGTCGACCTGTACGATAACTTCCTGGCCTTCGGACACGACGTCCTTGATGTTGATCTTGCCTTCGATCTGGCCGGGAGACTTCTTGAAGTACTCCTTGGAAATTTCCTTCAGCGGCAGAAAGCCGTGGCGCTCGGCGCCGAAATCAACAAAGGCGGCCTCAAGGCTGGGCTCGACGCGGGTAATGCGGCCTTTATAGATGTTGGCTTTTTTCTGCTCGCGGGAGCTGGATTCGATATCAAGATCAAACAGACGCTGGCCGTCAACCAGGGCGACGCGCAACTCTTCGGGATGAGTTGCATTGATAAGCATTCTTTTCATGGAAAGAAAGAGTTCCTGTCGTTTAATTTGACAGAAAACCAGAGGGGATCGCATCAGCGAAGCAGGATGTGCGTGCCGCGGGCCCTGTTACATCAAGGGCGGACCGGCGGCCAGACGAATCAGACCCTTCGGGGGTGTGATCCTGTCGGTCTGAGACCAACGCCGACGATCCGGCTGCCTGTGGGCAGGGAGAGGTCGTGTAAGGTTCGTGTCTGTTGACGCATGTTATCCGTTTTCAGGTTCACTCAGGTGCCTGGGTCTCACGTCGTATTCGTATGCTGGACGGCCCGGCCCTGGGTGGCAATGATTCTTCGCGATGTCGCCCGCGGTTTTCTGCGCGGTTTCTCTCTCCCCCGGGTACAGGATGCAGTCTTATGAAGATCAGTCCTGGTCCTCCGGGAGCATTTCTCTCGCCGTTCCCGGTAGTGATTGGGCGCACGGCGTTCAAACTCTCGAATAGTGTCGGTATACTTCTGCCGCTCCGGCTTCTGACTTGAGTTGGTCAGGCCGTAGACAAACGACAGAGCACGCCGGAATATAACAGTATTCATGCAGCCGTTCAATCCTGCAGTCACTCCACCATCCAAGGATCTTCATGTCCCGCAAGTCTGCGAGTAAAAAACCAGCCCGAGCGAGGCCCGAAAGGCCGGTCAAGACGAGTCAGGCAAGGGTGACAGCGCGGCTGTGCGTGGAGAGATCCGTCAGGGAGTTCAGTGGGTGACGGTGGATGAGGATAACGATGGCCAGAGAGTGGATAACTTCTTGCTCGCCCAGCTTCGTGGGGTGCCGAAGAGTATTATTTATCGGGTCATCCGAAAGGGCGAGGTGCGGATCAACAAGGGGCGTGTGAAGCCGGACACCCGCGTGAATACTGGAGATCAGGTGCGCATACCGCCGGTCACCCGCAAGGAAAAGCCCGAGCAGGTGGCGCCGGGTTCCCGGGTTCAGGGTGTGATGGAGTCAGCGATTGTTTTCGAGAACGAGCAGATGCTGGTGGTCAACAAGCCTTCCGGCATTGCGGTTCATGGTGGCAGCGGGTTGAGTTTCGGGTTGATCGAGGTGCTTCGTTCCGCCCGCCCGTCGGCAAAGTTTCTGGAGCTTGTTCACCGCCTGGATCGCGATACCTCCGGTCTGGTCATGGTGGCCAAGAAGCGATCGGCGTTGCGTTATCTTCAGGATGAGCTGCGCCAGAAACGCATCCGCAAGCACTATCATGCGCTGGTTGCCGGTGACTGGCCGGCAAGTGTCGACCGGGTTAATGTGCCCCTGCTGCGTTATGAGATGCCCAATGGCGAGCGCCGCGTGAAGGTAGACGATGCCGGGAAAGCGTCCCTGACCACGTTTCGCTGTCTGGAGCGTTATGCCGGATACAGCCTGGTGGAGGCGTCGCCGATCACCGGGCGGACGCACCAGATCCGGGTACACAGTGCCTGGGCGGGTCATCCGATTGCGGGTGACGACAAGTATATGGATGATGTCAGCCTCAAAGCGTTCCGGTCCATTGGTGGTCAGCGACTGATGCTGCATGCCCGGGCCCTGGAGTTCACTTTGCCGGTCTCCGGTGAGGCCATGCGCCTGGAGGCGCCCTACGACGATGCATTCAATGAGGTGCTGAGAAAGCTTTCTGAGCGTCTTAAAGGAACCGATCAATGAACGTCAGAGTGGTTATTTTTGACTGGGACGGGACCCTGGTGGACTCGGTTGAGCACATTGCGGACAGCCTGCATCAGGCCGCAACCGATCTGGGCTACCCCGAACTGGAGCGTGAAGCTTACCGGGATATCATCGGTCTTGGCATGGTCGAGGCGTTGGAAAAGCTTTATCCGGGCATCAGCCGGGAAGAAATGAACAGTATCCGGGAAGGTTACGCAGGCTATTTCTTCAGCAAGGTGACAACGCCCCAGAATGTGTTCGAGGGGATGGCCGACGTGGTTGCGGATCTGCGCGGGTCCGGGCGCAGCTGTTCCGTTGCCACCGGCAAGAGTCGGCGTGGGCTGGATTTTGCGCTGGTCTCCAGTGGCCTTGGTGACCATTTCGAAATAACCCGGTGCGCGGATGAAACGCGCTCGAAGCCTGACCCCGCCATGCTCGAGGAAATTCTCCGGTTCTACCGCATTGAGCCGGACGAGGCCGTGATGATTGGTGATACCCGCTATGACCTGGAAATGGCTCAGCGTATTGGTATGCCTTCCATCGGGGTAGAGTGGGGTGTGCATAAGCGGGACGTGCTGGGCGATTATTCCCCGCACGCTATCGTTGATTCCGTGCCTGACCTCCGTCGGGTGCTCGGGCTGTAAACGGGCCGAATTCATTGAAGTTGCTGACAGGAAGCGAGCATGAGTGACTGGGAATCTGACAAGTCTGCCGATTGGGGTGACAAGCCCGTGGAGCCGGAGAAGGAAAGTAAGCCATTTTTCGGGCGTAAGTCGCCGAAGCTTCCGCCCGAATCCGGCCGTGACTGGAAGCTTATCGAAAAGCTGGTTATGTCTCTGCAGGCTGAGCAGCGCAGAAGCCGGCGTTGGGGCATTTTTTTCAAGTTCCTGACGTTCGGGTACCTGATCGCCTTGCTGTTCATGATCAAGTTTCCCCTCGGTGACTCTTTTGAAGGCGTGGCAGGAAAGCATACTGCCCTGGTGGAGGTTAACGGGCCGATCGCTTCAGACGAGCTGGCCAGTGCGGACAATATCGTTGGTTCCCTCCGAACAGCCTTTGAGGAGCCAAACTCGGTGGCCGTGATCCTTCGTATTAACAGTCCGGGTGGCAGTCCGGTTCAGGCAGGCTATGTCTACGACGAGATAAAGCGCTTGCGGGAAGAGTACCCGGAGAAGAAGGTATACGCTGTGATCTCCGATATCGGCGCCTCCGGAGCCTATTACATTGCTGCGGCTGCGGATGAAATCTATGCCAATCGTGCCAGCCTCGTCGGCTCCATCGGTGTTGTGGCCGGTGGCTTCGGGTTTACCGGTGTCATGGAGAAAATTGGAGTGGATCGCCGCCTTTATACGGCCGGTGACAACAAGGCATTCCTGGATCCATTCTCCCCCGAGGAGGAGGAAGAGGTGATGTTCTGGCAGAGCGTGCTGGAAAATACTCATCAACAGTTTATTGAAGCGGTCAAGCAGGGGCGTGGTGATCGCCTGGCGGATGATGAGCGACTGTTCAGTGGCCTGGTCTGGAGCGGCGAGCAAGCCGTTGAACTGGGGTTGGCTGATGGGCTTGGCAGCGCATCCCATGTGGCCCGGCAGATCATCGGACAGGAAGAGCTTGTGGACTACAGTCGCCGCAAGTCGCCGTTCCAGGATATTGTCGATCAGCTTGGTGTTGCCTTTGGTGAGGGCTTTGCCAGTCAGTTGGTCGAGTCCCGCCTCGAGCTGCGTTAGGTTCTTTCGGGCCCGGGCCGGTTTTCCAGCAGGGGATTCCGGCCCCAGCGCCGCAACATGTCATTAAGGGCGATCAGGGGTAATCCCACCAGGCTGTTGGGGTCTCGGCCCTCCAGCGCGTCGAACAGTGTGATGCCCAAGCCCTCCATCTTGAAGCTGCCGGCGCAGTCGTAGGGTTTCTCTTGTAGCAGGTAGGCTTCTATCTCCTCGTCAGTCAGTTCACGGAACCGGACGTTGTAGGTCTCGCAGAGACTCTCGAGCTTTCCGGAATTGGCATCAAACAGCGCCAGACCTGTTAAAAATAACACCCTGTGACCACTGCTCTGGCGCAACTGGTTTGTTGCCTGTTCGTGGTTGCCTGGTTTGCTCAGTACCGAGCCGTCAGGAAGGCAGGCGACCTGGTCCGAGCCGATGATCCAGTGGTCAGGAAATTGCTCCGCCAGGGCGCGGGCCTTGGTTTCGGCCAGCCGGGTGGCCAGCGATTCTCCGGATTCGCCTGGTTGTGGCGATTCATCGATGTTGGGGCTCGCGCAGGTAAAGGCCAGGCCCAGCCGCTCCAGCAGTGCCTTCCGGTAAGGCGACGAGGATGCCAGTAGAAGTGCTTTTCGGGTCATCTGCAGAATCCTTTGAGTGCCTGGTTAAGGTGACCGGCGAGCGGTTATCGTAAATTACACCTACCTGCACGGGAACCCCCGTGCAAAAAGCAACGAAGTCTTTGACAGCAGCGGGCTACGTCCCTAAAATTGCGCGCCTATGTCAAATGCGTCCAACGCCGAGTTGCCCAAATCTGTTGATCCTTACCGGTTGGCGGAACAGACCAGCACACTGGAGGGAATTATTCCCATCAGCAGGCTTGGCCGTTTTCGCGAGGCCGTTCTCGGTTTTTCGGATGGAGCGGCGTGCCGGGTAAAGCTGTCCTTCTATATGGATAGCGAGCGGCGTCGAATTGTGTCCGGTGAGCTGGAAGCTCCGGTGGATCTGGAATGTCAGAGGTGCATGGGCGCCATGGGCGCGACGCTGGTTTCCCGGTTCACATTGGGGCTGGTTACCAGTGACGAACAGGCGCAACAGCTACCGAAAGAGCTCGAGCCTTTTCTGACCGACGATTTCACAGCAGATCTGTGGTCGATGGTGGAGGATGAGCTTTTGTTGGTGTTGCCACCGTTCCCGCTTCACGATCGGAACGATTGTCCGGCCCGGGAAGATCTCGAAGCTTATGAGCCTGACAGCTCTGCGGCAGAGCCGGCGAGAAAGTCTGGCGAGAATCCGTTCAGTGTTCTGGCGGATCTCAAAAAGAAAAAGCATTAACCGGGCGCGGGTATCCCTCGGGAAGCCGGCGCACATTCAACGAACAGACGTTACTTATTCAGCAAGACAAAGTTTACGTTAACAGGTCAGGAGCATAATCATGGCTGTACAGCAAAACCGAAAGACCCGTTCCAAGCGTGGCATGCGCCGTTCCCACGATGCTCTGAGCGCCGCTGCTCTGAGCACTGATGCGACCACTGGTGAAGTTCATCGTCGTCACCACGTATCTCCGGACGGCTTTTACCGTGGCAAGCAGGTAATCGAAGCACGCGACGAGTAAACTCGTTGCCGCTATGCACCGCCCCGAATCGGATGGCAGAACGGTGAAGCCGGTCACCATCGCGATTGACGCCATGAGTGGCGATCGCGGCGCAGCCATTGTGGTTGCCGCGTCGTTGGAGGCGGTACGTGAAAACGAAGCCTTGAGCATCGTTCTGGTGGGAATCCGGAGCGAGCTTGAGGCTTTGTTGCGTGAAGGGCATGCCCGAATCCGCATTGTTGAAGCGGCGGATGTTGTGCGCATGAACGAGCGCCCATCGCACGCTCTTCGTCACAAGAAGAATTCCTCCATGGCCATTGCGCTGAGCCTCGTTCGGGACAACGAAGCCCAGGGTTGTGTCAGCGCCGGGAACACAGGTGCGCTGATGGCGTTCGGCCGCACCATTATCCGCATGTATCCGGGCATAGAACGCCCCGCCATTGCCAAGCTGATTCCCTCGCTGAGAGGTCGTTGCCACGTCCTGGACCTGGGTGCCAATGTCGATTCCACCGCCGAGAACCTCTATCAGTATGCCTTGATGGGCTCACTGATGGCGTCTGCTATCTGCAGCCAGGCAGAGCCGCGGGTTGCTTTGCTGAACGTGGGCGAGGAAGAGATCAAGGAAATGAGCAGGTGCGCCTGGCCTCTCACATGCTGGCCCAGTGCGACACCATCAATTATATCGGTTATGTGGAAGGCAGCGATCTGTTCCGCGACGTGGCTGATGTGGTTGTCTGCGACGGCTTTGTCGGAAACATTGCCCTGAAAACCGGCGAGGGGTTGCCGGGCTGTTAATAGAGCTGATGGAGCAGGCTTTCACACGAAATCTCTACGGCAGGCTGGTTGGCCTGCTTGCCCGGCCGATTATCGGTCGGCTTCTGCAATTGATGGATCCTTCCCGCCACAACGGTGCCAGTTTGCTTGGGCTCCAGGGTGTGGTGATCAAGAGTCATGGCAATGCCAACGAGCGCGCCATGCTGTCGGCCATTCGCCAAGCGGTCAGGGAAGTTGAGCTGGAAGTGCCCAGCCGTATCAATGAGCGCCTTGACGACCTCATGCTTTGAGTGCCTGAGACTAAAGTCTGTCCCGGTTTGGCCACGCATTCGCGGATAATTGGCCTAACTTGTACTATTGGCTAATCTCACGTAACCACCCAATGACGATAAGATCCCGCTTATGAAATCAGCCTTTATTTTTCCAGGACAAGGGTCGCAATCAGTGGGCATGCTCTCAGCCGCCGCTGAAGCCTGGCCCATCATCGACAGGACCTTTGCCGAAGCCTCCAATGTGCTTGGCTATGACCTCTGGGAACTCTGCCAGAAGGGTCCGGCCGAGGAACTCAACAAAACCATGGTTACCCAGCCTGCGCTTTTGACGGCCAGTGTCGCCCTGTGGCGCCAGTGGTTTGTAGCAGGTGGCAGTGCCCCGGACTTTCTTGCCGGCCATAGTCTGGGCGAGTATAGCGCCCTGGTTGCCGCCGAGAGCCTCGACTTTGTTGAAGCGGTGAAGCTGGTTCGTCTGCGCGGTGAGCTAATGCAGGATGCCGTGCCGGCAGGCAAAGGGAAAATGGCTGCTATCCTGGGCCTTGAGGACGATGACGTTGTTGCGGCCTGCGAAGGCGCTGCGCAAGGTGATGTGGTTTCCGCCGTTAACTTCAATGCCCCCGGCCAGGTCGTGATTGCAGGCTCCGCAGCGGCGGTTGAGCGTGCCATTGAGGCCTGTAAGGAAAAAGGCGCGCGCAAGGCCATGCCATTGCCCGTCAGCGTGCCGTCCCATTGCGCGCTGATGAAGGGCGCTGCCGAGGAGCTGGCGAAAGCGCTGGAGGATGTACGCTTTAACGATGCTGTCATCCCGGTTATACAAAATGTTAACGCCGCGGCCGAGACCGAATCCGCTACACTGAAGGCCAACCTGCTCAAGCAGCTCTATTCACCGGTGCTCTGGACAGATTCCGTGCGTACCCTGGTTGGCAACGGTGTCGAAGTGGCAGTTGAGTGCGGCACCGGCAAAGTGTTGGCAGGGCTTGCCAAGCGTATCGACCGGGCCTTGGCGGTTCACAGTATCGAAGACCCGGATTCACTGGCGAAGGCGCTCGACGCTTTCGGCCAGTCCTGAAACGAAAGGGAGTTATTCATGTCTCTGGAAGGTAAAACCGCACTGGTAACCGGTGCTACCCGCGGCATTGGCCAGGCGATTGCCCGTGCGCTGGCCGCGCAGGGCGCTGAAGTCATCGGTACGGCGACCAGTGAGGCCGGTGCCGAGTCCATCACCAATGACCTCCAGTCGGGCGGCTACAAGGGCTACGGCATGGTCATGAACGTGGCCGATCCTGCCAGCATTGAAGCAGGGCTTAAGGCGCTGACGGAAAAATCCGGTGCACCGCTGATTCTGGTTAATAATGCCGGCATTACCCGTGATAACCTGCTGATGCGTTTGAAGGACGAGGACTGGGCGTCAGTCCTGGAGACCAATTTGTCCAGCGTTTACCGCACCAGCAAGGCCGTGCTTCGCGGTATGGCGAAGGCCAGATGGGGCCGGATCATCAATATCAGTTCCGTGGTTGCCGGTATGGGCAATCCGGGGCAGGGCAACTATTGCGCTGCCAAGGCCGGGGTTGAAGGGTTTACCCGAAGCCTTGCCAAAGAAATGTCGAACCGGGGAATCACCGCAAATTGCGTGGCTCCCGGATTTATTGACACGGATATGACAAAAAAACTGGACGACAAGCAGCGCGAGACTATGCTGGAAATCATACCCGCGGGTCGTCTGGGTGAGCCGGAAGAAGTGGCAGCCGTGGTTGCCTTTCTGGCATCAGATGCAGCCGGTTACGTGACGGGTGAAACCATCAACGTGAACGGCGGAATGTACATGGGATAAGGCCCCTGTCGGGGTCTGTGCGCAACTCCTTGTCGCACAACATGTTTATCAGAATCCCTGCTTGTTTGCAGGTAGGGTTTAAACTAAACTGGCAGCACTTGAGTTGCTTGGTTGACACACAAAGTGAGGACATTATGAGTACAGTTGAAGAGCGCGTGAAGAAGATCGTTTGTGAACAGTTGGGCGTTAAAGAGTCCGAAGTTCAGAATTCATCTTCTTTTGTAGAGGATCTTGGCGCTGACTCACTGGACACCGTTGAGCTGGTTATGGCGCTGGAAGAGGAATTTGAAACCGAGATTCCCGACGAGGAAGCCGAAAAGCTGACAAGTGTTCAGGACGCGATCGACTACATCGTCGCACACACCTGATACTCTGCATTTAAGAAAGCCAGGCAAAAAGCCGTCCTTGTGAAACAGCGAGGGACGGCTTTTTTATTGGCTGAAAATCAGGTTCAATCTCCGTTCAGGTTCATTCGGACAAGATCAGGTGCAAGGGGTTATGACGAAACGGCGAGTTGTCATTACAGGCATGGGCATGCTGTCACCAGTGGGCAACAGCGTGGCGGCGTCCTGGGAGGCCATCAAGGCAGGACGTAGCGGGATCGGTATGATCGACCGCTTCGACGCGTCCGCCTATAACACTCGGATCGGAGGGGCCATCCGGGAGCTGGACATGGAACCCTACCTTTCTCCCAAGGACGCCAGAAAGCTCGACGCCTTTATCCACTATGGCCTGATTGCAGCCCAGCAGGCGGTGGACGACAGCGGCCTCGAATCGTTTGACCAGCTTGACCGGGAGCGCGTCGGTATTGCGATTGGCTCCGGCATCGGTGGCCTCGAGTACATTGAAAAAAGCGTTCTCACCATGGACAAGTCCGGGCCCCGCAAGGTGTCGCCGTTTTTCGTCCCGGCCTCCGTGATCAACATGATCTCCGGAAACGCCGCGATCCGTTTCGGCTATCGCGGCCCGAACATTGCGATCGTGACCGCCTGCACTACCGGTACCCATAACATTGGCTATGCGGCCCGTACGATCGCCTATGGCGACGCCGAGGTGATGCTGGCCGGTGGGTCGGAAATGGCGACGACGCGCACCGGAATGGCGGCCTTTTCTGCCGCCCGGGCGCTGTCTACCCGCAATGACGAGCCGGAAAAGGCCAGCCGCCCGTGGGATAAAGACCGGGACGGCTTTGTGCTCAGTGATGGAGCCGGTGTGGTGGTTCTTGAAGAGCTTGAACACGCCAAGCAGCGAGGTGCCACGATATACGGCGAAGTGGTTGGCTTCGGTATGAGCGATGACGCCCATCACATTACTGCACCGCCGGAAGACGGAGAGGGTGCGGCCCGATCCATGGCCAACGCGGTGCGTGACGCCGGCCTGAATTTAGACGAAATTGATTATATCAATGCTCACGGCACCTCAACCCAGGTCGGTGACGTCGCGGAGGTGGCTGCGGTTCGGCGGGTATTCGGCGGACATGCCGAAAAGCTGGCCATGAGCAGCACCAAATCCATGACCGGACATCTGCTGGGCGCCGCCGGTGCCGTAGAGGCCATTTTCTCGGTATTGTCGATTCGTGATGGCGTGCTGCCGCCAACCATCAATCTGGACAATCCTGATGATGGATGCGATCTGGATCTTGTTGCCCACAAGAGCCGTCAGGCCGATGTACGGGTGGCACTGTCCAACTCGTTCGGATTCGGTGGTACCAATGGAACCCTGATTTTCCGTCGCTACGAAGGCTGACCCTGGTGGTGTTTCGTCTTTTCTGGGCCGATGAGGGCGGTCTGCCTGCCAATGACCGGGGGCTTGCCTACGGTGACGGGCTGTTCGAGACCATTCGGATGTCCGGACAGCAAGGCGTTCTGCTTTCCCGCCATCTGGAGCGTCTGGTGCGCGACGCCAGACGCCTCGGAATCGAGGTAACGCGAAAGGAGCTTGCCAACGTGTGCGTTGAGGCTTCGCTGCGATTCGCTGATCGTTTCAAGGCCGAGGGCTGGATTCTCAAGCTGACCCTGACCCGCGGAAGTGGTGGGCGGGGATACCGGCCAGATTCCGGGATGGAGCCAAATATGCTGGTCTCGGCTTCGCCGTTGCCTCCGGCACCGGATCTCGCCGGCGTTGCCGTTGATTTTTCCAAGGTGCCCCTTGCCGTTAATCCGTTACTTGCCGGAATCAAATCACTGAACCGGATCGAGCAGGTCCTGGCGGCTGCTGAGCTCGGACCTTCGCTGTTCGAGGTGATCATGGCTGATCGTGACGGTAATCTCGTGGAAGGCACCCGTACCAATCTTCTGCTTCGGCAGGCCGATACCTGGGTAACGCCGCCGGCGTCGAGTCTGGCGGTTGCCGGTGTGCTCAGACAGTGGCTGTTGGAGCGTCTGAGGCAGAAGGGGGAGTCGGTAACCGAGCGTGCGGTCACCGTGAGTGATGTGCTGGGCCCTGATTGCCAGGGTCTGTTTCTGTTGAACAGCGTGCTTGGCATTGTTCCGGTTCGCACTATTGCCGGTCATGATTTGCCTGTCGATAGCGGACTTGCGACAATCTTCAATCCTCTCGAAACACTGGAATAAATCCTTTGCTCAAGAAGTTATTGCTTGCGTGCGTTTGCGTCGCCGTGCTTGCCTCGGCAGGAACCGGCCTCTGGGTGTGGCAGGGTCTGCAAGGCCTGAAAAAGCCGGTGATACTGGAAGAGCCGCTGCTGTTTGACGTTCCTCAGGGTAGTTCCTTCATTGAAGTGGTTGGTCGGCTCGAGGCTAAAGGTCTGGTTTCAGACCGGCTGTGGCTGAGGCTGTATGGTCGGCTCGAGCCTGCGCTGACCCGGATCAAGGCGGGCCAGTACGAATTTCTCAGTGGCATGAGCCCCAGGGACATGATCGATGTCATGGTGTCGGGGGATACCAAGCACTGGTATGTGCAGTTCATCGAGGGCTGGACCTTCAAGGACATGAGAGCGGCTCTGGCCCAGGCTGAGCGGCTTCAGAAGGTCACCGGCCAGTGGACCAGTGAGCAGATCATGGCAGCCGTTGGCGCCGAAGGTGAGCATCCCGAAGGGCGATTCTTTCCGGATACCTACGCCTTTACCAGCAGCGAATCTGACCTCGACCTGTTGAAGCGGGCCTTCAACCGGATGGAAACAGTGCTGGCGGAGGAATGGGAGGCTCGGGAAGAAGGGCTTCCTTACGACACACCATACGAAGCCCTGATCATGGCCTCGATTGTGGAGCGTGAGACGGGTGCGCCCCATGAGCGGGACCAGGTTGCGGGCGTGTTTGTCCGTCGTCTTCAGAAGGGCATGCGGTTACAAACCGACCCCACGGTCATTTACGGCATGGGCGATAGTTATCAGGGGCGGATAGGGCGCAAGGACCTGCGCACCTATACACCCTACAATACGTACAGAATCAGTGGCCTGCCTCCCACACCCATTGCCCTGCCAGGCCGTGAATCCATTCATGCTGCCCTGCATCCGGATGACGGTGATGCACTGTATTTCGTTGCCAGGGGTGATGGCACCCACAAGTTTTCACGCACACTGTCGGAACACCAGAAAGCAGTGCGTGAGTTCCAGTTGAACAGACGTGAAGACTACCGCTCCTCGCCTGCGCCACAGGGCAGCGACGACGATGAGGGCGCAGGATGAGCATGAGGGGGCAATTCATAACCTTTGAGGGCACGGAAGGAGTTGGCAAGTCTACCCAGCTTACCAATGCCTCCAGAACCCTCGAGGAACTCGGGGTAGATTACATTGTGACCCGGGAGCCCGGCGGCACGCCGATGGCAGAGGCGATTCGGGAGTTGTTGCTGGCGCCCCGGGATGAGCCAGTTAACGAAATCACTGAGCTGTTGCTCATGTTTGCGGCCCGGGCCCAGCACCTGCACACGCGTATTCTGCCGGCGATCAATTCAGGTCAGTGGGTGCTTTGTGACCGGTTCACCGACGCGACTTTCGCCTACCAGGGAGGCGGTCGCGGCGTTCCGAAGGATCGAATTGCGCTGCTGGAGAATCTGGTTCAGGGCGAGGTGCGCCCCGACCACGTTATCTTGCTGGATGCCCCTGTAGCGACCGGAATGGCCCGAGCCCGCGATCGAGGCGAGCTGGATCGCTTTGAACAGGAAGATCTGGAGTTCTTTCAGCGAATCAGGGATGTCTATCGGGAGCGGGCCATTGCTCAGCCGTCCAGGTACCACGTAGTCAATGCAGCCCGCTCACTGGAGGAGGTTTCTGGGGCCGTCTCCGGCTTGCTGTCCGAATGGGTAACCCAATCGGCTGTTCGCTGAAGGGATCTCCGCCTCCCCAGTGATTTGCCCGCCATTCGTGCACTTTTTGTAATGTTCTGCTTTAATTGATGTACATTCTCAGTTAACAGCCGGCAGCTTTAATGGTCAACGCGAAACTTCTGAAACTTCCCATTGCGGCGCATCAGCATCGCCATGAGCATCACCAGATTGTTATAGGGGTACGAGGGGAAGCTGAACTGAGCGTCGATGGGACAGGGGCTCACCTGGATACCTGGAAGGCCTATTTTGTTCCAACGGAAGCCCGGCACGACTATTGTGGCAATGATAAAAATCACGTCCTGGTTATCAACCTCGATCCCCTGACTCCAGCGATCAATACCCCTGCCCATGCCGATTACGAACGCATGATGCGGGTCTTTGAGAAACCCCGCACCTTGCAGATGGACAGCCGCTTACAGGGACTGGTCCAGTTTGCGGCCGGCGAGTTTGATCGCGCACCAGACCACGTCACACTCCAGCAGCACCTGGCTGCAAGCATACTCTACTGCATGGCGGACCGGATAACTGACAGTCAGGGCCAGCCTTCAAATCGGAACTGCATCAGTCCTGAACATATTCGACGCTACATCCTTGGAAATCTTCATCGAAAAATCACCGTTGAAGATATGGCGGGTGAAGCCTGCCTTAGCGTCAGCCGTTTCCACGAAGTGTTCAGGGAGGTAGCGGGTATCACTCCGCATCAGTTCCTGCTTCAGACACGGCTCGATCAGGCCACAGAACTCCTTGCTTCAACGTCCCTTACGGTGTCAGAGATCAGCTACCGAACCGGTTTTTCTTCTCAAAGCGCTTTGACCAATGCGTTGCGAAAGTACAAGGGCACGACGCCTTCCAGACTGCAGGTTGGTGAAAACGTCGCCTGATTCGCCCGGTAGTTTCGGTAGTCCCGTAGGATTGTGTAAAAGAATCGTAGGATTTCGTAAGCCCGGGGTCCGTACTGATACTAACTTATAGCGGCTGGATTCTCGTGGTGTGGATCGGCACCTGACGTGGGTCACAAACCTCTGTTGAGCCCCAGGTTCAGGGAGCTGTTGCGAGGGAGATTGCCTCGCCCCAATCGGGACGGAACTAAGGTAAAAAAGAAGAACGGTACAGCGCACTGGCCTCGTGCCAGTTCTGTGCTTCGAGAGCGGATCTATTCCGACTCACTAAACCGGAGGAGCCCTATGGCTATTGGTGTTTGGATCAGTCTATTTGCTTACTTTGCGCTCATGATCGCCATCGGCGTTTATGCCATGCGCAGAGCTACGTCTTCATCCGAGGATTATATGTTGGGTGGGCGTGCTCTCAGTCCTAAAGTAGCGGCCCTGTCCGCCGGTGCTTCTGACATGAGTGGTTGGTTGCTTCTGGGCTTGCCCGGGGCACTGTTTGCATCGGGCCTGGGTTCGGCCTGGATTGGTATTGGTCTGCTCGTTGGTGCGTTCTTTAACTGGACCCTCGTGGCACCAAGGCTCCGGGAACAGACGGTTCACTACGGCAACGCCATTACCATTCCCTCGTTCCTGGCGAACCGCTTCCCGACACAGGCGCTTTCCCTGAGAACAGTATCCGCGGTCGTTATTGTTATCTTCTTCGCGGTATACACGGCGTCCGGTCTGGTTGCCGGTGGCAAGCTTTTCGAAAGCGCGTTCTCCGGTATTTTCAACTTCGGTGGTTTGAGTGATTACGCGGTTGGTATCGTCATTACCCTGGGGGTGGTACTTGCCTATACCGTTGTTGGCGGTTTCCTGGCCGTAAGCATGACGGACTTTGTGCAGGGCTGCATCATGATGCTCGCGCTGGTGATTATGCCGGCGGTTGTCCTCTTTGGCGAAGGCGGTGGCGGTTTCGCCCAGGCGTCACAAACTTTGAATGAAGTTGATCCTACGCTGCTGTCCTGGACCGAGGGATTGACCTTCATTGGTTGGCTGTCTGCTGTAACCTGGGGTCTGGGATATTTTGGTCAGCCACACATCATCGTGCGCTTTATGGCAATCCGCACCCTGAAGGATGTGCCCATTGCCCGGAATATCGGTATGAGCTGGATGCTGATTTCCCTGATCGGTGCTATCTCTCTGGGTGTGTTTGGTCGCGCCTACGCCATTCGCAATGGTTTGGATATTGCCGACCCGGAAACGATCTTCATTATTCTGTCTAACCTGCTGTTCCATCCTCTGATCACAGGTTTCCTGTACGCGGCTCTGCTTGCGGCGGTTATGAGTACCATCTCCAGTCAGCTGCTGGTGTCTTCTTCCTCACTGACCGAAGATTTCTATCGACTCTTCCTGCGCAAGGAAGCCACCGATAAAGAGTGCGTGAGTGTTGGCCGGATCTGTGTCGTTCTGGTCGGTCTGGTTGCCGCGGTCATCGCCTCTGATCCCGACTCTCAGGTTCTCGCGTTGGTCAGTAATGCCTGGGCAGGTTTTGGCGCCGCATTTGGCCCGCTGATTATCCTGTCGCTGATGTGGCCGCGTGCCAACGGCGCTGGTGCCATCGCAGGCATGGTTGCCGGTGCGGCCACCGTCATAATCTGGATTTCACTGGGCTGGAACGGAGAGTTCATGGGTGGTCCTGGGGTGTACGAGATCATTCCGGGCTTCATTGCTTCCTGGATTGCCATCATGGTTGTGAGCCTTGCCACTTCCGACGCTGGTGAGTATCAGCACATCACCCGTTGAGGCAAGGGGCACGTGAGCGCAGGAAGAAGGAACGGGGCTCCGGGAGGAGCTCTGTTCCGACTGACAAGCCCTCCGCCCCCGGCGCGGCGGAGGGGTGTTGCATTTGGTGCTTCGTATTTTTTAGCGGGGCAGGTTGCGACTCATACCAAGGTCTAGAGTTGGCCTCATGAACTGGTAGATCCCCGTCCAAGCCGCTACCTTAATAGGGTTTCATCTCAGTTGCGGACTAAAATAATGACGAAAGGACGAAGGGTTATGAGCAAAAACCAATTTCTGACATCCACCGTGGGCGTGCTGGCGGCCGCCCTCTTTTCTTTTTCTTCCGGGGTGCAGGCGGAAGGGAACTACGTGATGGGCACCGCGACAACCGGGGCACCTATTACCCCGTGGGCGTTGCCCTTTCCACTCTGATCAAGGTAAAGCTGGAGCCCAAGACCAATATTTCCGTTTCTGCCATCAGCTCTGCCGGTTCCGGCGAGAATCTCAAGCTGATGGACGAGGATCAGATTCAGTTTGGTATTCTCCAGGGACTTTACGGCGCATACGCCTGGAACGGCACCGGGCCGGTTCCCAAGGCCTATAAGAACCTGCGTTCGGTGTCCATGCTCTGGCAAAACGTTGAACACTTTGTGGTGTCCAGGGAATTGGCGGAAACCGGCACCATTGCCGATATGACCAACCTTTACGGCGAAAGCTTTTCCATCGGCGCCCGGAATTCCGGCACCGAAGGCTCCGGGCGCTTTATCCTGGGCAAGGTCGGCATTGACCTTGAAAAGATTGATCTGGCTTATCTCGGCTATGGGCCCAGTGCAGACGCGCTTCAGAACGGCAACATTGATGGCATGAACATCCCGGCCGGCGTTCCCGCGTCTGCCGTTACCCGGGCCTATGCCAACATGGGCGACGATATTACCACCCTGAACTTCACCGAAGAGCAGCTCGCCAGTGTGAACAGTGATTTCGAGCTGTGGACACCCTATACCATCCCGGTGGGCACCTACCCCAATCAGGACGAGGTGATCGAAACGATTGCCCAGCCCAACATCCTCGCCGTGCGGGCGGACGTTACCGAAGAGGATGTTTACCAGATCACGAAAACCATTTACGCCAACCTGCCGTTCCTGAATAACATCCACCCCGCCACCAAGGCGATGGCGCTGGAAAAAGCCATTGCCGGGCTGCCCATGCCGCTGCATCCGGGCGCTGTCCGGTTTTATCAGGAGCAGGGGCTGACCATTCCTGATCGGCTGATTGCTGAGTAATCGTGGCTGAACGGGAAACAGGCGAACCTCCGGTGGAGGTTCGCGACGAAAGCGCCAGCGAAGCGGCTGAACGACTGGGTCACTGGCTGATCGGGCCGGTGATTTTCTGGCTTGCCATCGGTGCCGCGCTGATTCACTTGTACTTCAACACCCTGTCCACGTTGTCGACCTTGTGGACGTCGGCGTTGCATTTCGGCATTTTTGGTCTGATCTGCGCCCTGACGACCCCCATGCTGAAGACCCGTTCGATCACCGGTCAGCGTGTAGTGCTTGGCGTGGATGTGGCGCTTGGTCTGGTGGCATTGGCCTCTGCCTTCTACCTGATCCTCTTTGAAGATGACCTATACCAGCGCGGCGTCAACTTCAATACAGCGGACTGGATCGCCTCTGTCGCCGCGGTGATCCTGATTCTGGAGTTTGCCCGCCGGACCGTGGGTTGGTTCATTCCGCTTTTGTGTATCGTCGCCCTGTCCTATGTGGCCTGGTGGGGCCAGTATATTGATGGCATCTTCAACTTCCCCGGCCTGTCCTGGGAAACGGTACTATTCCGTTCCTACCTTGGGGGCCAGGGTATGCTGGGCTCGATCGCCCGGATTTCCTGGACCTACGTGTTCATGTTTATCCTGTTCGGTGCCTTTCTGGTTAAGTCCGGCGCTGGCGACTTTATTATCGAGCTGGCCCGCTGCGCTGCCGGCCGGTTTGTTGGCGGTCCGGGTTTCGTCGCGGTCTTCGCATCGGGCTTGATGGGGTCGGTATCCGGCTCCAGCGTAGCCAATACGGTGTCTACCGGCGTGATTACCATACCGCTGATGCGCAAGGCAGGCTTCCCGGCCCGTTTTGCCGCCGGGGTTGAGGCGGCGGCATCCACCGGCGGCCAGTTGATGCCGCCGGTGATGGGCGCAGGGGCGTTTATCATGGCGTCCTACACCCAGGTGTCCTACCTCACCATCATTGGTGTGGCGGCGTTACCCGCCTTGCTGTACTTCCTCTCGGTGGCCATGTTCGTCCGGATTGAGGCCAAACGCAGCCACGCGGTCGAGCTGGAAGACGATCAGGCGCCCACCCTTAAGGACGTGATGAAAGACGGCTGGCATTTTCTGCTGCCACTGGTGGTACTGGTTGCAGCGCTTATTTACGGATTTACCCCCACTTACGCCGCAGGCATCGCCATTCTCTCAGTGATCGTGGCTTCCTGGCTTTCCAGACACCCGATGGGATTCCGGGATATCCTGGACGCATTAGCCATGGGGGCGCGAAATGTAACCACCACGGCCATTCTGCTGATCGCCGTTGGTTTGATCGTGATGGTGGTCTCCACCACCGGTATCGGTAATACTTTTTCCCTGATGATTACCGACTGGGCCGGTGGCAGCCTGGTCATTACCATTCTGCTGGTGGCCCTGGCATCACTGATTCTGGGTATGGGCTTGCCGGTGACAGCGGCCTACATTGTCCTTGCGACTCTGTCGGCACCCGCAATCTATAACCTGATTGCCCAGGGCCAGTTGCTGGAGTTGCTGATGAACGGTAACCTGCCGGAACAGGCGAAAGCCATCTTCATGCTGGCAGCCCCTGACAAAACGGCTTTGCTCAACGCTCCCATGGACCTTGCCACGGCCCAACACCTTCTTGCGATGGTGCCCGATACCTTCAGCACCCAGTTGCTTGAGCAGGCACTGTCTCCGGCAACTCTGTCAATGGTGTTGGTGGCCGCGCACATGATCATTTTCTGGTTATCCCAGGATTCCAATGTGACACCGCCGGTGTGCCTGACCGCGTTCGCGGCGGCGGCCATTGCCGGCACCCCGCAGATGCGTACCGGATTTACCGCGTGGAAACTGGCCAAGGGCCTTTATATTGTTCCGCTGCTGTTTGCCTATTCGCCGCTGATCACGGGTGATTTCACTGAAATGATCCGGGTGTTTCTCTTTGCCCTGTTTGGCATTTACGCCATTATCGCCGGACTCGAGGGCTATCTGGAGCACAAGCTCCATCCGGTTGTCCGACTGTTGATGTTTCCCATCGGCGCGCTCATGCTCTGGCCTCATGGTCAGATCCTCCTGGACGGAGCCGGCGTCGTGATTTTCATCGCGGTTCTGGTCTGGAGCAGCCGTCGTGGCAGAGCTTCTCCGGCATTGGCTCGGGCCGGCCGGGCTGATTCATGACGGTAATCGATGTCCTGGCACTGCTTGCCATCGGTGGTCTGGCCGGGTTTATCAATGTGTTGTCCGCTGGTGGGTCCATGCTGACCCTGCCACTGCTCATGTTTCTCGGGTTGCCACCGCAGGTGGCAAACGGTACCAACCGGGTCGCCATTACCCTTCAGAGCATCACGGCGGTAGGTGGCTTCCACCGGATGGGGCATGGCAACCTGGTGGTCAGTCTTCATCTCGCGGTGCCGGCGGTCCTGGGCTCACTGCTGGGAGCCTGGGTGGCCACCTGGGTCGCCGACGCGGTTTTCGAGTTCGTGCTTGTAGTCGCCATGATCGGCGCGTCTGTCTTCATGCTGTTGCCCCAACCAAAGCTGGACACCCGCCCGCTGACGCCGGACCGGCTGGGCCCGGTGATCTATCTGGCCATGTTTCTGATCGGTGTCTACGGCGGCTTCATCCAGGTAGGTGTCGGCGCGCTGTTCCTGGTGGTCCTGTACCGCATGCTGCGGATTGATCTGCGCCAGGTGAACGTCTTCAAGGTTTCCATAATCTTGCTGTATACCTTGCCGGCCCTGGTGATTTTTGCGATCAGTGATCAAGTGCGCTGGGGCATGGGGCTGACGCTGGCCCTTGGCAATATTACCGGTGCATTCATCGCGGTGCGGGTCAATCTGAGCGAGAAGGGTGCCCAGTGGGTTAAGTGGATCACCCTGGTGATGGTGGCGGCCATCCTGGTGCGGCTTATCGTGTATTAGTCCGTAGTCCGTAGTCCGTAGTCCGTAGTCCGTAGTCCGTAGTCCGTGGTCCGGACCGGTTTTCAGCCGCCGTGCGCTTTCATCACAAAAAAACGCCAGCCTGGAGGCTGGCGTTTTTTTGTGGAGCTGAACCGAAAAGGTCAGTGCTCAGGCAACGTTCGCCTCGGCGGCCTTCCTGGTGTAGTTCTCCATCTGGTCGAAGTTGAGATACTTGTAGATCTCTTTCGACATGCTGTTCAGGTCCTTGGCGTACTCCATGTACTCCTCAGCGGAGGGGAGTTTCCCCAGAACCGCACCCACAGCCGCCAGTTCCGCGGAGGTCAGGTACACGTTGGCACCATCGCCGAGGCGGTTCGGGAAGTTACGGGTAGAGGTAGACAGCACGGTGCTCTTGGCTGCCACACGTGCCTGGTTACCCATGCACAGGGAGCAGCCCGGCATCTCGGTGCGAACACCGGCGGTGCCGTAGATGTTGAAGTAACCTTCTTCCATCAGCTGAGCCTGATCCATCTTGGTGGGCGGGGACATCCACAGACGGGTCTTCAGGGGTTCCTTGTTCTGCGCCAGCAGCTTACCTGCGGCACGGAAGTGACCGATGTTGGTCATGCAGGAACCGATGAACACTTCGTCAACCTTGTCGCCGGCCACTTCGGACAGCGTCCGGGCGTCGTCCGGGTCGTTCGGGCAGCAGACGATCGGCTCCTTGATTTCAGCCAGATCGATTTCCACCACGTGGGCGTACTCAGCGTCCTTGTCGGCACGCATCAGCTTCGGATCGGCCAGCCACTCTTCCATCTGCTGGGCGCGACGCTCCAGGGTGCGAGGATCGCCGTAACCTTCGGCAATCATCCAGCGCAGCATGGTGATGTTGGAACGCAGGTACTCGGCCACGGAGTCTTCGGACAGGTTGATGGTGCAGCCAGCGGCGGAGCGCTCGGCAGAGGCGTCGGAGAGTTCGAACGCCTGCTCAACAGTCAGGTGCTCAAGGCCTTCGATTTCCAGGATGCGACCGGAGAACTCGTTGATCTTGCCCTTCTTCTCAACGGTCAGCAGGCCCTGCTTGATGCCGTATAGCGGGATGGCGTGTACCAGGTCACGCAGGGTGATGCCCGGCTGCATTTCGCCTTTGAAGCGAACCAGAACGGATTCCGGCATGTCCAGTGGCATAACGCCGGTAGCGGCGGCAAACGCAACCAGACCGGAACCGGCCGGGAAGGAGATGCCCATCGGGAAACGGGTGTGGGAATCGCCACCGGTACCCACGGTGTCCGGCAACAGCATGCGGTTCAGCCAGGAGTGGATAATACCGTCACCCGGACGCAGGGCGACACCGCCACGGGTCTGGATGAAGTCTGGCATGGTGTGCTGCATTTCCACGTCAACCGGCTTCGGATACGCGGCGGTGTGACAGAAAGACTGCATCACCAGGTCGGCCTGGAAGCCCAGACACGCCAGGTCTTTCAGCTCGTCCCGGGTCATCGGGCCAGTGGTGTCCTGGGAGCCGACGGTGGTCATGTGCGGTTCGCAGTAGGTGTTCGGGCGAACGCCTTTGCCTTCTTCCAGACCGCAGGCCTTGCCCACCATCTTCTGGGCCAGGGTGAAGCCCTTGGTGCCCGCTTCCGGATCTTTCGGCAGACGGAACAGGTCAGTCGGGCCCATGCCCAGAGCGGTACGTGCCTTGGCTGTCAGGCCACGGCCGATGATCAGCGGAATACGACCGCCGGCCTGAACTTCGTCCAGGATGACATCAGACTTGAACTTGAACTCGGAGATGGTCTCGCCGGCTTCGTTCAGGATCTTGCCTTCGTACGGGCGGATATCAATGACATCGCCCATGTTTAGGTCATCGACCGGGGCTTCGAATACCAGGGCGCCGGCATCTTCCATGGTGTTGAAGAAGATCGGAGCAACCTTGTTGCCAATACAGACACCACCGGCGCGCTTGTTGGGTACGCCGGGGACATCTTCACCGAAGAACCACAGTACGGAGTTGGTGGCCGACTTTCGGGAAGAACCGGTACCGACAACATCACCAACGAAGGCAACGGGCAGGCCTTTGGACTTGATTTCGTCGATCTGGCTCATGGGTCCGGTTACACCGGGCTCTTCCGGCTTCAGGCCATCACGCTCCATTTTGTAGGCAGCGCGGGCGTGCAGCGGGATGTCTGGGCGGGACCAGGCGTCCGGGGCCGGGGACAGGTCGTCGGTGTTGGTTTCGCCAGTGACCTTGAACACCACCATCTTGGTGCTCTCGGGTACCTTCTTCTTGTTGGTGAACCACTCGCCGTTGGCCCAGGATTCAACAACGGCCTTGGCAACGGCGTTGCCGGCATCCATCTTTTCCTTCACATCGTTGAAGGCGTCGAACATCAGCAGGGTGCGCTTGAGCTGCTCACCAGCAAGTTCTGCCAGATCGGAGTCGTCCAGAAGATCAACCAGGGTCGCGATGTTATAGCCACCCTGCATCATGCCCAGCAGTTGAACCGCTTTGGGCTTGTCCAGCAGGGGAGAAGATGCTTCGCCTTTAACAATGGCGGTCAGGAAAGCGGCCTTTACATAGGCTGCCTCGTCCACGCCCGGCGGAATGCGGTTTTCCAGGAGATACACCAGGGTATCTTCTTCACCGGCCGGCGGGTTTTTCAGCAGATCGACCAGAGCAGCGGTCTGCTCGGCGTTCAGGGGCTTGGGAGGAATACCCAGGGCTTCACGTTCAGCAACGTGTTCACGATAGGCTTCTAACACGATATGGACCCTCATCAGTTGGAATGTCCCGCTCCGGCTTCTTGCCTGACGGGAGGTTTTTGGCGGAAAGGCCGCAGGAGCCTCTGAATAATGCCTCAAATCACCGATGGGGTTTCAGGATTTATTCAGAGACTCCTTAATCTGGCGCTGCATTCTATAGGAAACCCCTTATAAAGTTAAGTTGGACAGAGGTCGGAGGAATCTGCTAAGTGCGCTATACTCGCCGGTCGCGAATTAACCAATGTACTGAGCCATGAACGACGCCCTGCAAGAGATTCACGACTTCCTGCCGTGCCGGACCCCGCAGCAATGGATCGACAACGCCCTGGCGAACCAGGACCTGATGCTGATCGATCACGCCCATTGCGAGAAAAAGGCCGCCTCCACCGCCCTCAGCCTGATGTATCGCTATGTCGATAACACCGACCTGCTGAACAAGATGTCGCGGCTGGCCCGGGAAGAGCTCCGGCATTTCGAGCAGGTGCTTGCAATCATGCAAAAACGGGGCGTTGACTACTGCCATCTGACCCCAGCGCGTTACGCTGCAGGTCTGAGACAGGAAGTGCGCTCAGAAGATCCCGGGCGCCTGGTGGATGTGTTGATCGTGGGCGCAATCATCGAGGCGCGCTCCTGCGAGCGGTTTGCCGCGCTGGCACCATTTCTGGATGAGAAGCTGGCGGATTTCTATACCAGTTTGCTGAAATCCGAAGCCCGCCATTATCAGGATTATCTGACACTGGCCGAGCAGGCTGCCGGTGAGTCGATTCAGGCCCGTGTGGGCGATTTTCTGGCGTTGGAGAGAGCGTTGATCAAGGAGCCGGATACGGAGTTCCGGTTCCACAGTGGGCCGGTTTCAGCGTAGCTGCCGACAAAGCTTTATCCAGGCATCAATACCAGCGCTGCGGTATTTCTGCTTGTGCAGGATGAAGTAGAATTGGCGATCAAACTTGCGATGCTCGGGAACGGCCAGCGGCACCAGGCTGCCGCGCCTGAAGGCGTCGGCCAGCACCACCTCTGACAGGCAGCCAATGCCCAGGTCTGCCTCTACCGCGCGTTTGATGGCCTCGGTGTGTTCCAGTTCCAGCAGCACGTTCAGATCCGGCAGCAGGCCGTGCATGCCCCGCTCAAAGCTCTGCCGGGTGCCTGAGCCGGGTTCCCGCATGATCCAGGTGGCGTTGCGCAGGTCCTCATCCGAGAGCGAAGACTTGTTGGCCAGGGGATGGGTGGGGGAGCAGAACACGACAAGCTCATCGCCTCGCCAGGGCAGAACATCCAGTTCCGAAGACTGCAATTCGCCTTCAATTAGTCCGATGTCCAGCTCAAAGTCTTTGACCCGCCTGGCAATAGTGCTGGTGTTGGCCACTTCCAGCGAGACTCTGGGGTGGGTAGGGGTATTCATGTATTGGGCCATCACACCCACGGCCAGATAGTTTCCGATAGTAAGGGTAGCGCCAACTTTCAGAGCACCTACTTCCGTGTGCTTGCTGAAGGCCTGTTCCAGTTCATTGGCCTGGGCCAGGACAGCTTCAACCTTTGGACGGTAAAGCCTGCCGAGTTCATTGAGTTGCAGGCGTTTGCCAACGCGGTCGAAGAGCTGGATATCGAACTGGTTTTCCAGTTCTTTCAGGGCGCTGCTGGCCGCGGATTGCGACATGGCCAGTGACTCGGCAGCGCGAGTAATGTTCTGGAAATGAGCCGCCGCAAGGAAAACTTCAAGCTGTCGGAAACTGTATTTCATAACTTTTCGCTCTAAATCGGCTCACTCGAATAAGGTTATGAGAATATCCCATTTTCCCGATAGGTTAGTGCCGGGTTACAATTATGACAATTCAAATTTGAGACATTCGCCGTAAAAAGCGTATCGAACAGGCAAGAGGTTTACATGAGCAACCTGATCAAAGAGAAAGTTACCAGCGTGCATCACTGGAACGATACCCTGTTCAGCTTTACCACAAGCCGGGATCCGGGGTTTCGTTTCAAGAACGGTCATTTTGTCATGATCGGTCTGGAAACCGAGGGCAAGCCTTTGATGCGCGCCTACAGTATTGCCAGTGCCAATTACGAGGAAGAGCTCGAGTTCTTCTCGATCAAGGTTCAGGACGGCCCACTGACATCCCGCCTGCAGAAGATTCAGGTGGGCGATGAAATCCTGGTGAGCCGCAAACCGACTGGAACCCTGATTCTGGACAATCTCCTGCCGGGGAAGAACCTGTGGCTGATCAGCACTGGCACCGGGCTCGCACCGTTCATGAGCATCATCAAGGATCCCGAAGTCTACGAGGCGTTTGATAAGGTAATTCTGACCCACGGCGTTCGTTATGTTTCTGAGCTGGCCTACCAGAAGGAAATCGAGGAATTGCCAGAGAACGAATACTTCGGTGAGATGGTTAAAGGCAAGCTGGTCTATTATCCCACGGTTACCCGTGAAGAGTTCCGGAATCAGGGCCGGCTGACCGATGCCATGGAAACCGGGAAAATCACCCGTGATCTGGACTTGCCGGATTTCGACCCCGAGAATGATCGGTTCATGATCTGCGGTAGCCCGAGCATGCTCAAGGATACCTGCGCCATTCTGAACAACATGGGCTTCAAGGAAGCCCGCGGTGGCGACATGGGCCACTACGTGATTGAGCGGGCCTTTGTGGAGCAGTGAATAGTGGAGCAGTGAATAAAAAAAACGCCATAAGCTTCCTGGTTGCTCTGGTGGTCGGCGTGGTTCTCGGCACTCTGGTTCAGACCCAGCTTAACCTGTTGGCCCTTCAGGCTTTGGGTGTGGCTGTTGGCATTGACGCTCGCGTGTCCGCGACATTGCATGATCTTGCTGCCTTTGCGCCCCTGTACGGGATGCTTTTTGGTGTGAGTTTCCTGGTGTCCCAGACCATTGCCGCCGCCGTATCTCGTTTTGTCGGGCCTGGTCTGCGGGTCCCCCTGTTTACTCTGGCCGGCGGAATCGGGTTGTGGGTTGCGCTGCTGGTTGCCAATGCGCTGGCGCCCATGCCTACTTTGATTGCAGCAACCCGCTCCTCTGGCGGGTTGCTTGCCATGGTGCTGACGGCGGCGTTTGCCGGTGCCTTGTTTGCCAGATTGACAGCGAGATCGCAGGGTGGTCGCGGTGCACGGGCCACGACGGCAGTCCTGGCCTGTTGCCTGGCATTCGGCCTTGGAGGGCTGCCCGGTCCGGTTCAGGCGCAATCCAACACTGATTACACCGTTGAGACGATGGTTGCCGGCCTTGAGCATCCCTGGTCTCTGGCCTTTCTTCCAGACGGTGGTGCCCTGGTAACCGAGCGGGCGGGGAGACTGCGGCTAGTTTCGGGGAACTGGGAGTTGACCAGGGAACCGATTGCCGGCGTGCCGACGGTTTTCAATGACGCCCAGGCAGGCCTTTTTGATGTCCTGCTGTCGCCGGATTTTGAGGCTGATCAGACCCTGTTTCTCGCCTATGCCTGCGGTACTGCGGCGGCCAATCACCTTTGCGTTGCCCGTGGTCAGTTACAGGGAATGGCTCTGAAAGACGTTGTCGAGATATTTCGGGCTAAGCCTGCGAAGCAGGGCAGTGCCCACTACGGTGGCCGAATGGCGTGGCTTCCGGATGGTACGCTGATCGTTACCCTGGGAGACGGGTTTGACTACCGCGAGCAGGCCCAGGACCTGTCCAGTCATCTTGGCAAGATTGTCCGCCTGAACCCGGACGGCACGGCTCCGGCCGATAATCCCTTCGTTGACAGGGAGGACGCTCTCCCGGAAATCTACAGTTACGGGCACCGCAATGTGCAGGGTCTGGTCTACGATTCCGTTGAGGGCCTGCTGATTAGCCATGAACACGGCCCGCGTGGCGGTGATGAGATCAACATTATCGAGCCGGGGCACAACTATGGTTGGCCGGTGATCACTCACGGCATCGACTACACCGGAGCGATGATCACGCCCTTTGTTGAGCGAGAGGGTATGGAGCAGCCGCTGCTGCACTGGACGCCTTCGATCGCGCCTTCAGGGATGACCCGCTACCGCGGCGAGCTGTTTCCAGACTGGCAGGGCAACCTGCTTGTCGGCGCGCTTGCCGACAGGAGTGTGCATCGGGTGACGCTGGAGGGACGGCAGGCCAGCGACGTGGAAACGATGCTCGAGGAGCTTGGCGAACGGATTCGGGATGTTGCCACCGGCCCGGAGGGCGCGGTGTATCTGCTGACCGACAGCGCCGATGGGCGGGTGCTGCGCCTCCTGCCTTAGTCGCAGATTTGGAGTGTTCGGGTCCGGCCGGTGTATAGTAGGCGGTTTTCACAAAGGGGGAAGCCGCTATGTTTCATCTGGAACTGGAACCACGTTTCAGCGATACCGATGCCCTCGGGCACATCAGCAATACCACGTTACCGGTCTGGTTCGAGCAGGCCAGAACGCCGGTTTTCCGGATTTTTCATCCCACCCTTGAGGCGGAGACCTGGCCGCTGATCATTGCACGTCTGGAGATTGACCTGATGGCCCAGAGCTACTGGCACATTCCGGTCAAGATCAAGACGGGCATCGGTAAAATCGGCAATTCCTCGTTCCATGTGGTTCAGGAAGCCTGGCAGGGCGACAAGCAAATTGCCCGGGGTGTCGCCGTGCTGATTCATTTCGATTATGAAACCGAGAAAGCCCTGCCGATTCCAGAGGATATCAAAGCAAGACTGGCCGAACATGCTGTAGAGTGATCGCGCGCAATTTTGATCTTCCCGGAGGCGTTTGGTGTTTGGTAAATGGTTTGCATTGTTTTTTCTGGTCGGTGTTTTCGCAGTTACTGGCTGCGATTCTGACAGTGACGGACCGGCCTCCGGGCCTGAAGAAAGCCCGGAATTGAGCTCACCCGAGAGTCCCGCGGTTGATGTCTCGCTGGCCCTGACCTCCGCCCAGCTGGACTGGGTTGGCCAACAGATTTTCCGAAACGAGTGCGCCGGCCGTTTTGAATGTCTGGTTCACTGGAATGAGGGCGAGGCGTTTCCATCACTCGGGATAGGCCACTTCATCTGGTACCCCAAGGGCGTTGAAGGGCGATTTGTCGAAAGCTTTCCCGCCCTGGTGGCGTATATGGAGCAGCGGCAAGTCAACATTCCCGAGTGGTTGCGGGCTCTTGAACCTTTTGACGCGCCCTGGCATGAGAAATCGGATTTTCTGGCTGTGGCCGACTCGCCCCGGGTCGCGGAACTGCGGGAGTTTCTGGCGGGCACTCAGGGGATTCAGGCGGAATTCATATTCCGCCGGGCCCGACAATCGCTCGCCAGGGTTGTTGACGCCGCCCCGGAGAGCCGCAAGTCAGAGGTCTCCGCGAGACTGGAAGCCCTGAGCCGGACCCCCGGCGGTGTCTACGCGATCATCGACTATGTGAATTTCAAGGGCGAGGGGCTGTCACCGACGGAACGCTACAACGATCAGGGCTGGGGGCTGCTTCAGGTGCTGTTGGAAATGTCTGGCTCGCCTGACCGAAGTGCCCTTGTGCAATTTCGGGAGGCGGCGGTTACTGTTCTTACACGCAGGGCTGAAAACGCAAAGGATCCAATCGAACGAGAGCGCTGGCTGCCAGGATGGCTGAAGCGCCTCGAGACCTACAAAGAGCCTCCCGTCTTCAAAATTCCCGAATAATTTTGCATAAAAACTAGTTCATTTACCGAACTTTGTTCTACTTTTAAGGAGCACGGCCTCAAAGCCGCCTTTTTTTGGCGCATCGGGCTGCGGTGAGGGCACTGTATCAGTGCATGAAGCAGAGCCATCTCGTTCCAGATATGTCTGTAACGCTCTGGTGGCGGATAAAAACAATATGAATCATGGGTTTATGATGTATGGCTCGCAAATTGCTGAGGTCATACGTCGCGAAAAACCAACTGATGTTCGGAGAAAAGACAATGAGAAAGACGAAATCGATTGCCCTGGGGATTGCTCTGGCGGTTGGCACGTTCACGGCCACTGGTGCCATGGCTGCCACCACTCTGGAAAACGTCAAGGAAAAAGGCCATCTCCAGTGTGGGGTGACCAGCGGTTTGCCCGGCTTTTCACAGCCCGATGAAAAAGGTAACTGGACCGGTATCGATGTGGATACCTGCCGTGCGGTAGCCGCAGCAATCTTTGGTGACGCAGGTGCGGTGGAGTTCACTCCTCTCACCGCCAAGGAGCGTTTTACAGCATTGCAGTCCGGCGAGATCGACATGCTGTCCCGTAACACCACCTGGACCCTGACTCGGGATGCCTCTCTGGGCCTGAACTTCGCCGGCGTGAACTACTACGACGGTCAGGGCTTCCTGATCAACAAAGGCATCGGCGTGGATGATGCCACCCAGCTGGGTGGTGCCACCATCTGTATCCAGGCCGGTACCACCACCGAACTGAACCTGTCTGACTACTTCCGTGCCAAGGGCATGGATTTCAAGCCGATTGTATTCGACACCTCAGAGCAGACCGTTCAGGGCTTTGCGGCCGGTCGTTGCGACGTTCTGACTTCCGACCGTTCACAGCTGGCGGCACTTCGCTCGAAGCTGTCTGATCCGGACTCGGCCAAGATCCTGCCCAATACCATTTCCAAGGAGCCCCTGGGCCCGGTTGTGCGTCAGGGCGACGATCAGTGGTTCAACATCGTCAAGTGGGTGCTGTCGGTGCAGATCAATGCCGAGGAGCTGGGTGTGACCAGCGCCAACGCGGACGATATGCTGAAGTCTGACAACCCCAATATTCAGCGCCTGCTGGGTACCGATGGCGACATGGGGGCCAAACTGGGACTGCCCGATGACTTCGGCCACAAGGTGGTGAAGCTGGTTGGCAACTATGGCGAAATGTATAATCGCAACGTAGGCCCGGATACTCCGCTGGGTCTGGACCGCGGTATCAACGCGCTCTGGACCGATGGTGGTGTAATGTATGCCCCTCCGGTTCGCTAAGACCTGAAGGCCTGCGGCGAAGTCTCTTGACAGGAGGCTTCGCCGTTATCTCTGATGCTGTAAACCACAGGGACGCTTTTCAGGACACTCCATGAAAAAACAAACCATTGATACCCGACCTGCAGGGCCGAAGCCCTGGTATGACCCCCGGGTCCGCGCACTCTTCTTCCAGGCGATAGCCATTGCCCTGGTTTTCTGGGGCGGATGGGTTCTCGTCGATAACACGCTTTCGAATATGCAAAGCCGTGGCATCAGCACCGGTTTCGGGTTTCTGAATGAAACCGCCGGCTTTGGCATCATCATGAATCTGGTGCCCTACGATGCCACCATGTCTTATGGCCGCACCTTCTGGGTCGGTCTGACCAATACGCTGCTTGTCTCCGCGATGGGTGTGGTCGCCGCCACCATTCTCGGTTTCATCATTGGTGTTGCAAGGCTCTCGAGTAACTGGCTGGTAGCCAAGATGGCGCTGGTCTATATCGAGGTGATTCGCAACATCCCGCTGCTTCTGCAGATTTTCTTCTGGTACTTCGCCGTACTCAGCAATCTTCCGTCACCGCGCCAGAGCGTTGATGTTGGCGGCGCCCTGTTCCTCAACAATCGGGGTCTGTACTTGCCCGAGCCGATGGCCCAGGAAGGGTTCGGAATTGTTTGGAGCGGCATCCTGCTTGCCATCGCTGCCGTTGTTGGAATCCGCATCTGGGCCAAAAAACGCCAGCTGGCGACCGGCCAGATTTTCCCGACCTTCAAGGTTGGTGTGGCCATTCTGGTGCTTGTACCCGTGGTGTCCTACCTGGTTGCGGGGCGTCCCATCGAGTGGGATCTTCCGGCCCTCCAGGGGTTCAACTTCGGCGGCGGGATTACCATTATCCCGGAGCTGGCCGCCCTGTGGATTGCACTGTCTTTGTACACCGCCAGCTTCATCGCAGAAATTGTGCGCTCGGGTATCCTCTCGGTCAGTAAAGGGCAGACAGAGGCATCCAAAGCGCTCGGGCTTCCCAATGGCCTCACTCTGAGGTTGGTGGTTATCCCCCAGGCCATGAGGGTCATTATCCCGCCGTTGACCAGTCAGTACCTGAATCTGGTGAAGAACTCGTCGCTTGCCACCGCGATCGGCTATCCGGACCTGGTGGCCGTATTCATGGGAACCACGCTGAATCAGACGGGGCAGGCCGTTGAGGTTGTCGCCATTACCATGGCGGTGTATCTCACCATCAGTCTACTGATCTCGCTGTTCATGAATATCTATAACCGGGCTGTGGCCATTAAGGAGCGATGATGACCGAGTCAACCATGAAAGCACCCAAGAAGGCGCTCAGGCCGGTCAAGTGGATGCGGGAGAACCTGTTCTCTGGCTGGTTCAACACGGTGCTGACGCTGGGTGTCGCCTATATGCTGGTTACCAGTGTGGGGCCTTGCTCAACTGGTTCTTCCTCGACGCCAACTTTGTTGGCGCTGACGCGAGTGATTGCTCGGGTGCCGGCGCCTGCTGGCTGTTTATAAGCCAGCGCCTGAACTTCTTTATCTACGGGTTTTACCCGGACGAGCTGCAATGGCGGGTAGACGCCATGTTCCTGCTGTTGGCCGTTGCCTTTGTGCCCCAGTTCATCGAGCGGTTTCCGGCCGAAAGTGGCTGGGACTCTTTGGCATCTTCGGTCTGCCCATTGTTGGCTACTTCCTGATTCCCGGCGGCTTATTCGGCCTGGAAGAAGTGCAGAGCTCGAAATGGGGCGGTCTGATGCTGACCCTGATCCTCGCCTACATCGGGATCGTCGCCTCGTTGCCAATTGGCATACTGCTTGCGCTGGGACGGCGCTCCGAGATGCCCATCATCCGGGGAATCTGTGTTGTCTTTATCGAGGTATGGCGGGCGGTTCCGTTGATCACGGTTCTGTTCATGGCCTCGGTGATGCTGCCACTGTTTCTTCCGGAGGGTGTGAACTTCGAAAAACTGGCCCGGGCCCTGATCGGCATAACATTATGGCAGTCCGCCTACATGGCTGAGGTAATTCGCGGTGGTCTGCAGGCCATTCCGCGAGGCCAGTACGAGGCCGCCGATGCTCTGGGGTTGGGGTACTGGCGCAAGACTGGGCTGGTCATCCTGCCGCAGGCTCTGAAGATGGTCATTCCGGGCATCGTGAACACCTTCATTTCCCTGTTCAAGGACACCACGCTGGTGCTGATCATCGGCCTGTTCGACATTCTCGGAACGGTTCAGTCTACGGTGACCGATCCCGCCTGGCAGAATGTTGCCATTGAGGGCTATGTATTTGTGGCGTTCTGTTTCTGGATCTTCTGCTTTGGCATCTCCAGATACAGCCAGAACCTTGAACGAAAACTAGACACTGGTCATAAGACCTGATGGGTAATCCTATGACAGACCAAACACAAACCCCAGAAATGCAGACCCCGCCAAAGGACCAGTCGTATAAAAAGCCTGGCATCATCCGGGTTGAGGGCATGCACAAGTGGTACGGGGACTTCCATGTTCTCAAGGATCTCAATCTGGCCGTTGATCAGGGCGAGAGAATTGTCATCTGTGGGCCATCCGGCTCGGGAAAATCCACCTTCATCCGTTGCATCAATCGGCTGGAGGAGCATCAGCAGGGCAAAATCATTGTTGATGGTATCGAGCTGACCGATGATGTCCGCCATATTGATACGGTTCGACGGGAAGTCGGCATGGTGTTTCAGCACTTCAACCTTTTCCCGCACCTGACCGTCCTCGAAAACTGCTGCCTGTCGCCGATCTGGGTGCGAAAAACGCCCCGAAAGGAAGCGGAGGTATCAGCGATGGAATACCTTGAACGGGTGAAAATTCCGGACCAGGCCAACAAATTCCCGGGGCAGCTTTCGGGCGGGCAGCAGCAGCGCGTGGCTATCGCCAGGGCACTCTGCATGAAGCCGAAGATCATGCTGTTCGACGAGCCAACCTCGGCCTTGGATCCGGAGATGATCAAAGAGGTGCTGGATGTCATGATCGAGTTGGCGGGCAGTGGCATGACCATGCTCTGTGTCACCCATGAGATGGGTTTTGCCAAGACGGTGGCCGACCGTGTGATTTTCATGGATGGTGGCGAGATTGTGGAGCAGGCGCCTCCCCACGAGTTCTTCACAAATCCACAGGAAGCCAGGACTCAGAAGTTCCTCCAGCAGATACTGGCGCACTGAAACCGATGCTAAAAAAGCCGGGCATTTGCCCGGCTTTTTTACAACGGCTGCTTGATCAGCTCGGGCTCCTTGCCTGGCTCTGCCTCAAGCCACCAGACGTTCTTGTCCCAATCGCCCAGTACAATCCGCTTGGCCGGTAAGCCGTTGGCCGTCAGCTCATGCACTGCGGGGCGATGGGTGTGGCCATGGATCATTCTCTGAACCCCGTGCTTTTCCATATCCTTCACGACTTCCTCGGGCGTTACGTCCATGATGAATTCTTCCTTGCCCTGATTTTTCGCCATGCTGATTTCCCGAAGCTGGCGGGCCATCTGCTGGCGGTCTTCAAGAGGACGCTGCAGGATCATCTGCTGCCACTGCGGGTTGCGCATGTTGGCCCGGAACTTCTGGTATTCCACATCGGCAGTACACAGGCTGTCGCCATGCATCAGCAGGGTAGGGGTGCCGTGCAGATCAATCACCGTTGGATCGTCCAGAAGCGTTGCGCCGGCCCGGTCGCAGAAATCCTGACCGATCAGGAAATCCCGGTTGCCATGCATCAGGAAGATGTCGGTGCCGCTGTCCCGAAGCTTGCTCAGGGCCGCAGCGACCTGCTCCTGAAGCGGCGTGCGCTCGTCATCGCCGATCCAGGCCTCGAAGAAATCGCCGAGGATATAGAGCTGATCGACACTCCTGGCTTTCTCGTCAAGAAATGTGAGAAACGCCTCAGTGATATCCGGGCGTGATTCCTCGAGGTGAAGGTCTGAAATAAACAGCGTGGTCACGCGTCCTCCAGAACCTCGGCCTTCTCGATAACCACGTCTTCCGCTGGCACATCCTGGTGGCCTGCGCGCATGGTGGTGCGAACCGCGCGGATCGCGTTTACCGTGTCCATGCCCTCAACGACTTTGCCGAACACGCAGTAGCCCCAGCCTTCCGCGTTCTTGGCGGTATGGTCCAGGAAGCCGTTGTTCTCAACGTTGATAAAGAACTGCGCCGTAGCAGAATGCGGGTCCATGGTGCGTGCCATGGCGATGGTCCCCTGCATGTTACTCAGGCCGTTATCGGCTTCGTTCGGGATGGAATCGCGGGTTTTGCGCGGTGTCATGCCTGGCTCGAAACCGCCGCCCTGAATCATAAAATTGCTGATCACACGGTGAAAAATGAGGCCATCGTAAAAACCGTCGCGAACGTACTGTTCGAAGTTCTTGGCGGTTTCCGGTGCCTTGTCGTAGTCCAGTTCCAGCTTGATGTCACCGTAGTTGGTTGTCAGCAGAATCATCAGGTTTTCCTGTTCAGAAAGGTTAGGTACGTTACGGGGCCCATTGTACTCAAGACTTTCCCGCTATGCATGAGTCCGGAAAGGATTTGTGAGTATAATACGCGGTTTAAGATTCACTCCCCTTTTAACAGAGATTGTATGAGCGCCGAGTCGAAGAAAGCCCACAACTTTATCCAGAGCCTGATCGAAGACGCCATCGCCAGCGGAGAGCACACCGGCAAGGTGGTCACCCGATTCCCGCCGGAGCCCAATGGCTACCTGCATATTGGTCACGCCAAATCGATCTGCCTGAACTTTGGCATCGCCGAGACCTTTTCCGGCGACTGTAACCTTCGGTTTGACGACACCAACCCGGAGAAGGAAAATCAGGAATACATCGACGCCATCAAGCAGGATGTTGAATGGCTTGGTTACGAGTGGGCCGGTGACGTGCTTTATGCCTCGGATTACTTTGATGCGCTTTATGAATTTGCCGAGGAGCTGATTACCCGGGACAAGGCCTACGTGTGCGCCCTGACGGCCGATGAAATGGCCGAGTACCGGGGCAGTCTGAAAGAGCCGGGCAGAAACAGCCCCTACCGGGATCGCCCAGTGGAGGAGAGTCTGCAGATGTTCCGCGACATGCGGGACGGCAAGTATCAGAACGGCGAACTGGTGCTGCGGGCCAAGATCGATATGTCTTCTCCGAACATCAATATGCGGGATCCGATTCTGTATCGCATCCGCTACGCCGAACATCACCAGACCGGGAACAAGTGGTGCATCTACCCGATGTACGACTTTACGCATCCGATTTCCGACGCCATGGAGGGAATCACCCACTCCCTGTGCACGCTGGAGTTTGAGGATCACCGGCCGCTGTATGACTGGGTGTTGGATAACATCTCCGGCCCCTGCCACCCGCGCCAGATCGAGTTTGCGCGGCTGAATCTGAACTACACCATCACGTCGAAGCGCAAGCTCAAGCGTCTGGTGGATGAGCGTGTCGTTGATGGCTGGAACGATCCGCGGATGCCAACCATTTCCGGCATGCGCCGGCGCGGTTATACGCCGGAATCCATCCGCACCTTCTGTGACATGATCGGCGTGAACAAGGCTGGCGGTACCGTGGATGTGGGCATGCTTGAGCACGCCATTCGGGAAGATCTCAACACTCGCGCGCCGCGGGCCATGTGTGTGATGCGCCCACTAAAAGTGACGCTCACCAACTACCCGGCTGACAAGAGCGAAACCCTGGCCCTGCCGGTCCACCCGCAGAACCCGGATATGGGCGAGCGGGAAGTGCCCTGGACCCAGACCCTGTTTATCGATCGCGACGATTTTGAAATGGAACCGCCGCGCAAGTGGAAGCGGCTGGCACCGGACCAGGCGGTACGCCTCCGGGGCGGTTACGTAATGACCTGCAGGGACGTGATCCGCGACGACAGCGGCGAGATTGTCGAGCTAAAGTGCGAGTACGATCCTAACACCCTGGGCGTTAACCCCGAAGGCTACAAGCCCAATGGTGTGATTCACTGGGTTTCGGCCACCGACAGTGTGGAAGCAGACATCAATCTGTATGACCGCCTGTTCAATCACGAATCTCCAGACAGCGACAAGGAAGGGGATTTGATGGATCACCTGAACCCGGAATCACTGGTGGTTCTGAAAGGTGCACGGGTCGAGAAGAGTCTTGCGGCGCCTCGCACAGATCTTCCCTACCAGTTCGAGCGGGAAGGCTATTTCTTCTGCGATCAGGCCCATACCGAGGCTGCCGGCCGGCCGGTATTCAACCGCACCGTAACGCTCAGGGATTCCTGGGGTAAGGGGGGCAAGTGATCCGCATCTACAACACGCTGACCCAGCAGAAGGAAGAGTTCCGACCGATTGAGCCGGGCAAGGTCCGGATGTATGTCTGCGGGATGACAGTCTACGACTACTGCCACCTGGGCCATGCCCGGGTGCTGGTGGCCTTTGATGTGATTACCCGGTACCTGCGCCATCGCGGCTACGAGGTTAACTATGTTCGCAACATCACTGATATTGACGACAAGATCCTGCGCCGTGCCGATGAGAACGGTGAGCCCTACAGCGAGCTCACCGACCGGATGATCAAGGCCATGCACGAAGACGAGGCCCGTCTGGGCGTGCTGTCTCCGGACGATGAGCCCCGGGCAACCGCGTACATTGACGAAATCATCGCGATGATCCACAAGCTGATTGCCGGCGGCCACGCCTACGCGGCGGATAATGGCGATGTGTATTTTGCCGTGGATTCCTTCGATGACTACGGCAAACTCAGCAAGAAAAAGCTGGAAGATCTGCTGGCGGGCGCAAGGGTGGATGTCCAGGAAGCCAAGCGTAGCCCGGCGGATTTCGCACTGTGGAAAGTGGCCAAGGCGGGGGAGGTGAGCTGGCCGTCGCCCTGGGGTGATGGTCGACCGGGCTGGCACATTGAGTGTTCGGCCATGTCCACCGCATGCCTGGGCGACACCTTTGATATTCATGGCGGTGGACCTGATCTGTTGTTCCCGCACCATGAAAACGAGATTGCCCAATCTGAGTGCGCCACCGGCCATACCTTTGTGAATACCTGGATGCACGCTGGCGCCATTCGGGTGAACAAGGAAAAGATGTCCAAATCCCTGGGCAATTTTTTCACCATCCGCGAGATTATGGAAAAGTACCCTGCGGAGGTGGTTCGTTATTTCCTGGTTTCCAGCCATTACCGGAGCCAGGTGGACTATTCCGAGGAAAACCTGGCTGAGGCCGGTCGCACGCTCACCCGGCTTTACCATGCGCTGCGGGGCATTGTGCCCGCTAAAGCAGCGGATGTGCCGGAAACAGAGTACGACCAGCGGTTCGCCGAAGCGATGGATGATGATTTCAACACCGCAGGCGCGATTGCGGTGTTGCACGCCGTCGCTAACGAGATCAACCAGCATCGTCGGGACGGTCACGAAGAAGACGCGAAGCGCAGCGCAGCGGTGCTGGTAAGACTCGGTGGCGTACTTGGCCTGCTGCAGCAGGATCCCGAGGCGTTCTTCCAGGCAGACACGGGTGGTGAGCTTAGCGCCGAAGACATTGAAGCAATGATCCAGGCCAGGGCTGATGCCCGCAAGGCAAAGAATTTTGCCGAGGCCGACCGGATCCGCGACGAGCTCCTCGAGAAAGGTATTATTCTGGACGATTCCCGAGAGGGGACGACCTGGCGTAAAGCCTGAATTTCCGGGAGCTGCCGGTTGGTCAGACCAGTTTTGCGCCTGCAGGAATGATCTTGTAAGGATTTTCCCTTACAATGCGGCGCTCAAATTAGAATGCCCCCTCAAGATGAAGGGGGAGTCGGGAAACGTAACCCACTGAGGCAGACAACGATGACAGAACGCGTACAAGTCGGCGGCATTCAGGTCGCAAAGAATCTGTATGATTTCGTGAACAACGAAGCGATCCCGGGCACCGGAATCGATGCCGACAAATTCTGGGCAGAATTTGACAAGATCGTGAACGAGCTGGCGCCACGCAACCGTGAGTTGCTGGCCAAGCGTGATGCGATTCAGGAAAAAATGGACAGCTGGAACCGCGATCACAAGGGCCAGAAGCTGGACATGGCCGAGTACAAGTCTTTCCTGAAAGACATCGGTTACCTGGTTGACGAGCCGTCCGAGTTCAAGATCTCCACCTCTAATGTGGATCCGGAAGTGGCAACCATGGCGGGCCCGCAGCTGGTGGTTCCGATCATGAATGCCCGTTTTGCTCTCAACGCCGCGAACGCGCGCTGGGGCAGCCTTTACGATGCCCTGTACGGTACCGATGCCATTTCCGAGGAAGACGGCGCTGAAAAAGGCCGTGGTTACAACCCGGTTCGCGGTGCCAAAGTTATCGAATGGGCCCGTAACCTGCTCGACAGCTCAGCGCCATTGGCCTCTGGCAGCCATAAAGATGCTGCCGGGTATCTGGTTGAAGGTGGCAAGCTGGTCGTCAAGCTGCAGAACGGTGAGTCCACCGGCCTGAAAGACGAAGCCGGCTTTGTTGGCTACACCGGTGCTGCTGATGCACCTACCGGCGTGCTGCTGGTCAAGAACGGCATGCACTTCGAGATCCAGATTGACGCCAGCCATCCGATTGGTAAGGACGACGGCGCCAATGTGAAAGACGTACTGATGGAGTCTGCCCTGACCACCATCATGGATTGCGAAGATTCGGTTGCGGCCGTCGATGCCGACGACAAGGCTCTGGCCTACCGCAACTGGCTCGGCCTGATGAAAGGTGATCTGCAGGAAACCTTCGAGAAGGGCGGCGAGCAGCTGACCCGTAAAATGAACGCGGACCGCACCTACACCGCACCGGACGGCGGCGAACTGAGCCTGAAAGGCCGCAGCCTGATGTTTATCCGTAACGTGGGCCACCTGATGACCAACCCGGCCATCCTGCTGAAAGACGGCAACGAAGTGCCGGAAGGCCTGATGGACGGCCTGATCACCTCGCTGATCGCCATTCACGATATGAAGGGCAATGGCCAGTTCCAGAACAGCACCAAAGGCTCCATGTACATTGTGAAGCCCAAGATGCACGGTCCGGAAGAAGTGGCGTTCACCAATGAATTCTTTGGTCGTGTTGAAGATGCGCTGGGCCTGCCGCGCTTCACCCTGAAAGTGGGCATCATGGACGAGGAGCGCCGCACCACGGTTAACCTGAAGTCCTGTATCCATGCCGCCAAGGAGCGCGCTGTGTTCATCAACACCGGCTTCCTGGACCGCACCGGCGACGAGATCCACACCTCCATGGAGCTGGGTCCGTTTATCCGCAAGGGCCCGATGAAGCAGGCGACCTGGATCAATGCCTACGAGCAGTGGAACGTGGACATCGGCCTGGAAACCGGTTTCCGTGGTGTTGCCCAGATCGGCAAGGGTATGTGGGCCATGCCTGACCTGATGGCCGGCATGCTGGAGGCGAAAATCGGCCATCCGAAGGCGGGTGCCAACACTGCGTGGGTTCCGTCGCCGACTGCCGCCACGCTGCATGCCACTCACTACCATCAGGTGAGCGTGGCTGACGTCCAGAAGCAGCTGGAAAGTCGCACACGCGCGGCCCTGGAAGATATCCTGACAGTGCCGGTGATGGATGATCCGGCGTCCCTGAGCGCCGAAGATATCCAGCAGGAGCTGGACAACAACGCCCAGGGTATCCTCGGTTATGTTGTACGCTGGATCGACCAGGGCGTTGGCTGCTCCAAAGTACCGGACATCAACGATGTCGGCCTGATGGAAGACCGGGCCACACTGCGTATCGCCTCCCAGCTGCTGGCCAACTGGCTGCACCACGGTGTCTGCTCCGAAGAGCAGATCATGGAAACCATGAAGCGTATGGCTGCGGTGGTCGACAAGCAGAACGCCGGTGATCCGGCCTACCGCCCGATGGCCGGGAACTTTGACGACAGCGTCGCCTTCCAAGCAGCGCTGGACCTGGTTCTCAAGGGCCGCGAGCAGCCGAACGGCTACACCGAGCCGCTGCTGCACGCCTACCGTCTGAAGGCGAAAGCCAAGTACGGGCAGTAAGCGCTGCACATAAAAAACCCCGCCTCGGCGGGGTTTTTTTGTGGCTTGTCGGATTACGGCTTCGCCTAATCCGTATATGGTCTCCTCCCCGTTTGCAAGGTCTCAGCACTCAATGTCAGGGACAGGTTTGCGCCCGTATATCCGGCCTGTTTGATGAGGCGGCTTTGTCGCCTCTGGCCTTGATGGAAGATCCGCGCCTGCCGTCCTTATCGACCTAACGGCCTCTGGGGCCCTTGGATTAGTCAGGTTTTCGGCAGGCCGGTCTGACCTGTTATGCCATCGATTGCTGTGACCCTCGCAACCTGCGGGAAGGGTAACCGCTTTACTTTCCGACGTCGCGTCGGTGATTTAGCTCAGTCAATCCCTGACTTATTCATACCGCCAGCCGTTGCTCCGATGGCTGGTAGTGCTCGCCTCGGGCGATAATCACCCAGGCAATGCGAACCAACTTGTTGGCCAATGCGACGGTTGCCTTGTTGAACCCTCGCTCTGCCTTGAGTCGCTGGATCCATCGGCTGAGGCGGTCCATTTTCCCGTCCGCACGGGCAACCACCGCTCTCGCCCCGTGAACCAGTTGGGCGCGTACGTACGGGTCGCCTCGCTTGCTGATTCCCAGTAAGACGTCTTTGCCCCCGGTGCTGTTCTGACGGGGGATCAGGCCCAGCGCTGCGCCAGCGTCTCGGCCTCGCCGGAATTGGCGGCCATCACCCATCCAGCCCTTCAGCAGACTGGCGACGACTTCACCAACGCCCGGTATCGCTTGCAGGCGCCGACAGGTCTCATCCTGTCTCGATCTCTGCTTTACTTGTTGGTCGTACCAGGCCAGTTCCTGCTCTACTTCCAGAAAACGCTGATACTGGCGGTGCAACAACTGCCGGGCCCGCTCGCTCAACCCGTTGTCAGCGTCTTCCAGTGCCAGTGGCAGCTCCCGGCGCAGCGCCGCTATTCCCTGGGGCATGATCACACCGTACTCGGCCAGCAACCCTCGAAGCTGATTGCTGATTCGTACCCGATCCTTGCTCACGCCCTGGCGCAGCTTGTGCAGCATCTGATCATCCTGCTGCTCGACCTCTTTGATCGGCACCGGGCGAATTCGCCCATGTTCACTGGCCTCCGCAATGGCCCGAGCATCGTTGTAATCGTTTTTCTGACCTCGAAGATAGCCCTTCACATGTTGAGGCGGTAACAACTCAACCTGATGCCCTAACGCTCGTATCTGGCGAGCCCAATAGTGCGAGCTCCCACACGCCTCAAGAGCGACTGTGCAAGGCTCCAAACGCACCAGCTGCTCCAGCAACTGCTTGCGGCGAACTTTGCGCTTCCACCCGCTGTGACCTTTAGGGCCCAGCCCAAAAAGGACAAACGTGTTCTTTGCGAGATCAATGCCAACCGTTGTAACCTTACTCATGGTCTCCTCCCACTCGTTTCTGATAGGAAAATTCTCCTTCCCTATCCTGGCGCATTGCGACGCCGATTAGGAGGGGAGGAGACCATCTCATCGACCTACCTGACAGACTGCTCCTTTCCGTAGGTTGGATTAGGCTCGTAGGTTGGATTAGGCGAAGCCGTAATCCAACACCTGAGCTCAGTCTTTGTGCAGCACGTCAGCGGCGTACAGGGTATTCTGCAGCAGGGTCGCGATAGTCATCGGCCCCACACCACCGGGAACCGGCGTGATGTAGGCCGCTCGTTCAGCCGCGGCTGCGAAATCCACATCGCCATGCAGTTTCCCGTCTTCCATCCGGTTGATGCCCACGTCAATCACGGTTGCCCCCGGTTTTACCCAATCGCCTTTGATCAGGCCGGGCTTGCCGACAGCGGCTACCAGGATGTCCGCCTCCCGGACAAACTTCTCGAGATCCGGTGTGAATCGATGGCAGACGGTAATGGTGGCACCCTTGAGCAGCAATTCCATGCTCATAGGGCGGCCGACAATGTTGGAGGCCCCTACAATCACAGCATGCTGGCCCTTGTAGGGGGTTTCGATGCTGTCGAGCAGGGTGATGATGCCAGCCGGCGTACAGGGGCGCAGCGTGGGTTTGCGCTGCATCAGGCGGCCAATGTTATAGGGATGGAAGCCGTCGACGTCTTTGTCCGGGCGGATCTTGACGAGAATAGGATCTGCGTCCAGATGAGCCGGCAAGGGGAGCTGTACCAGTATGCCGTCCACGGTGGGGTTTTCGTTTAGCTCATCAATCAGTGCCTCAAGCGCTTCCTGGGAGGTGTCTTCCGGCAGATCGTATGAGAGGGAGAGGATTCCGGCTTCATCGCAGGCTTTCCGCTTGTTGCCTACGTATACATGGGACGCGGGGTCGTTGCCGACCAGCACCACGGCCAGTCCCGGAGCCCGGAGCCCCTGCTGTGTGCGTGCTTCTACCCCGGCGGCGACCTGCTGTCTTACTTCGCCGGCAATTTCTTTTCCGTTGATCAGTTTGGCGGTCATGTCTCGTCTTGTCGGTTGGGCATCGGTAAATTGGAGGCCGGGCATTGTCTCATGCTTCCGCCGGAACTCCAATTGGGCGGTGGTTTGGCGGGCCCAGCGGAACTTTCGTCAATGCGCTTTGTCACTGAAGAGCCTGTTGTTTCAGGGAATTTGGAAATCCGTGTTGACGGGACCCTCCGGCGCCGGTAATATGCGCGCCAACTTTGCTGAGGCACTTGTTGTTCAGTTCAAACGGGGTATAGCGCAGTCTGGTAGCGCGCCTGCTTTGGGAGCAGGATGTCGGGAGTTCGAATCTCTCTACCCCGACCATTTTCTGGATGTTCAGGTGGGCGAACGGTCAAGCGCCCGTAGCTCAGCTGGATAGAGCACCCGCCTTCTAAGCGGGTGGTCGCAGGTTCGAGTCCTGCCGGGCGCGCCATCAAGTCGTCGGCTTGGTCCGCGCCGGAGCGACCGTAACCAGCAAAGTTGAAAAGTAAAGGCATGTCCCGATGTGGTGGACGTAGCTCAGTTGGTAGAGCTCAGGATTGTGACTCCTGCGGTCGAGGGTTCGAACCCCTTCGTCCACCCCACTTTTCTTTAAGAGTTGATTCCGCGTTTGTTGAATAGATTGATGGCACTCTGGCCATCGGGCATTCTTCATTCTGTTGTGCGCGAGTGGCGGAACTGGTAGACGCGCTGGATTTAGGTTCCAGTGGGGCAACCCGTGAGAGTTCGAGTCTCTCCTCGCGCACCACCCCTTTCTTTTTTCTGTTTCGTCCCCATCTCTGTTTTCAAGATTTCACTGGCCCCGTTTCCGTGCAATATCAAACTGCGCAGCAGAGTGATTCTCTCGGCGGTGCAAAGCATGATAAACTACCGGCTTTTAATTTTCGGTCCTTTTGAGGGAGTTTTCCTGAAACCGGACTTTTAGGTTTAATTTCATTCACATACCGAACCTGTAATTTGAGGATCTTCCATGCAAGTGTCTGTTGAAACGACCTCCAACATCGAGCGTCGCATGACGATTGGTGTGCCCGCCCAGGAAATCGACCAGGCGGTCCAGAAACGCCTGCAGGAAACCGCGCGTACCGTGCGCCTGAACGGTTTCCGTCCGGGTAAGGTGCCCATGAGCGTCGTCAAGCGTCGTTTCGGTGACAGCGTCCGCCAGGAAATCGTTGGCGAGGTTATGCGCGACAACTACATCAAGGCACTGCAGGAACAGGATATCAACCCGGCAGGCTGGCCGAAGTTCGAGCCGAAGACCATGGAAGAGGGCAAAGACCTGGAATTCGTTGCCATCTTCGAAGTGCTGCCGGAAATCGAACTGGGCGATCTGAGCAAGATTTCAGTCGAAAAGCTGACCTCCGAGATCACCGACAAAGACGTCGACAACATGATCGACAATCTGCGTCGTCAGCAGGCCACCATGAAAGAAGTCAAGCGCAAGTCCAAGAACAAGGACGTGCTGACCATCGATTTCAAAGGCTTCATCGACGGTGAAGAATTCGAAGGCGGAGCCGCTGAAGGCCATCGTCTGACTCTGGGCTCCGGCCAGATGATTCCGGGCTTTGAGAAGGCCATCGTTGGTGGTAAGGCCGGCGAAGACATGGAAATCGAGGTTACCTTCCCGGAGGATTACCACAACGAAGATCTGGCAGGTAAACCGGCCAAATTCGAGATCAAGATTCACAAGGTTGAAGAGCCGCAGTTGCCGGAACTCGACACCGAATTCTTCAAGAAGTTCGGTATCGATGCCGAAGACGAAGCGACTTTCCGTGAAGAAGTCAAAAAGAACATGGAGCGCGAGCTCAAGCAGGCGGTCTCCAACAAGGTCAAGAACGACGTTGTTGACGGCCTGCTGGAAAGCACCGAGCTGGATATTCCGGCCGCTCTGGTTGACCAGGAAATCGATCGCCTTCGCCAGGACGCCGTGCAGCGTTTCGGCGGCCAGGTCGATTTTCAGCAGTTGCCCAAGGAAATTTTCCAGGAGCAGGCTGAGCGCCGCGTGAAGACCGGCCTGCTGTTCCAGGAAGTGGTCAAGAAAAACGACCTGAAAGCCGACCCGGCGAAGGTAGACGAAAAGATCCAGGAAATCGCGTCTACGTATGAACAGCCTGATGAAGTCGTTGCGCACTTCAACAGCAACCCGGAGCAGAAGTCCCAGATTGAGTCTTCAGTTCTGGAAGACGCAGTTGTTGACCATGTGCTGGAGCAGGCTCAGGTCAAAGAGAAGAAGGTCAAGTACGAAGAGGCCATTCAGGCCGGTCAGCCCCAGCGCTGATTTTGCCCGGGACCGGAGTAGAAAAACCGGTCCCGAAGGCCGACCCCGAGAACAGCCGGCATGTCCGGCTGTTTTCATCTGGGGCCGCTGCTGGCAAAGTATGGGGTGCAACATTATTGAAACTGCCGTGGCGCGAGTCCACGACCTATTGTCCATAAGGAGTTCAGGCGCATCATGACGCAGAAACCAATTGATGGTCCCGCAATGGTTACCAATTCCGGACTGGTACCGATTGTTATCGAGCAGACAGCACGTGGTGAGCGGTCGTTCGACATTTTTTCCCGGTTGCTCAAAGAGCGGGTGATCTTCCTGGTGGGCCCGGTCGAGGACCACATGGCGAACCTGATCGTGGCCCAGCTCCTGTTTCTGGAATCTGAAAATCCGGACAAAGACATTCATCTGTATATCAACAGCCCGGGCGGTTCGGTAACGGCAGGCATGTCCATCTACGACACCATGCAGTTTATCAAGCCGGATGTTGCGACCCTGTGTGTCGGCCAGGCGGCCAGCATGGGCGCATTCCTGCTCGCCGGCGGTGCTGCCGGGAAGCGGGCCTGTCTGCCCAACTCCCGCGTGATGATTCATCAGCCGCTGGGTGGTTACCAGGGGCAGGCGACGGATATCGAGATTCACACCCGTGAAATCCTGAAGATCCGGCACACCCTGAACTCCATCCTGGCGCATCATACCGGTCAGGACCTGGAGACGATCGCCAAGGATACCGACCGTGACAACTTCATGGATCCGGGCCAGGCGAAAGAGTATGGGCTGATTGATTCAATACTTGATAAGCGCGTACCGAATAAATAATACTGGAAGTAATCGCATCATACTTGGCCGGCGTATCAGGCAGTGACGCCGGCAAAACGAGATCAGAGGTATTTCAATGGCAGATGAAAGAAACGGCAGAGGCGACGATAACGGCAAGTTGCTCTACTGCTCGTTTTGTGGAAAGAGCCAGCATGAAGTCCGAAAGCTCATTGCAGGGCCCTCGGTGTTCATCTGCGACGAGTGCGTCGACCTGTGCAACGACATAATCCGGGAAGAAATCCAGGAAAGTGCACAGGAAGAGCCGAGCGATCGCCTTCCTACACCGGCCGAGATCCGCAATACCCTCGATGAATACGTCATTGGTCAGGATCGCGCCAAGGTGGTGTTGTCGGTTGCGGTCTACAACCACTACAAGCGTCTTCGCTATGGTGAAGGTAAGGGTGACGTTGAGCTGGGCAAGAGCAACATCCTGCTGATCGGTCCTACGGGTAGCGGTAAAACGCTGCTGGCAGAGACCCTGGCTCGGATGCTGAATGTGCCCTTTACCATTGCCGACGCAACCACGCTGACCGAAGCCGGTTATGTGGGTGAGGATGTCGAGAACATCATCCAGAAGCTTTTGCAGAAATGCGATTACGATGTCGACAAGGCCCAGCGGGGCATCGTCTACATCGATGAAATCGACAAGATTTCGCGCAAGTCTGACAACCCCTCCATTACCCGGGACGTTTCCGGTGAGGGCGTTCAGCAGGCGCTGTTGAAACTGATTGAGGGCACCGTTGCCTCGGTTCCGCCGCAGGGTGGACGTAAGCACCCGCAGCAGGAGTTCCTGCAGGTGGATACCGGCAATATGCTGTTTATCTGTGGCGGTGCCTTTGCCGGCCTCGACAAGGTTATTCGCGAGCGTACCGAAAAGAACAGCATCGGTTTCTCCGCGTCGGTAGCCAGTCAGGACGACGCCAAGAATACGGGCGATGTCATCAAGGACGTGGAGACCGAGGATCTGGTGAAATACGGTCTGATTCCGGAGTTCGTGGGTCGTTTGCCGGTAGTGGCAACCCTTAACGAGCTGGATGAGGAAGCGCTGGTGGAGATCCTGACCGAGCCCAAGAACTCCCTGACCAAGCAGTACCAGAAACTGTTTGACATGGAAGGGGTTGAGCTTGATTTCCGTGAAGACGCGTTGCGGGCTGTTGCCCGGAAGGCCATGGAGCGCAAGACCGGCGCCCGGGGCTTGCGTTCCATCATGGAAGCCACGCTGCTGGACACCATGTACCAGATTCCTTCTGAGCATGACGTAACCAAGGTTGTGATCGACGAGAGCGTAATCAGCGGGGATTCCGAGCCCTTCAAGATCTACGCGAGCAGTGATCATGCCAAGGCTGTGCCCGAGGATTGAGCGTGGTTCAGCGGTTGAATTGAAAAGGGGCGGCGACGCCCCTTTTCGCGTTTTGTATCCCGATATTCCTGCCCTGTTTCGTTTGGTAAAAATATTGCAATTTTTGCGGGCGCCCCAATGAAGGGTGATATGCTGAAAGAAATACCGTCAGAGGATTCCCAATGACCCGTATACCCGAAAATGCCGTGCAAGAGTACCCGCTGCTTCCGCTGCGTGACGTAGTGGTGTTCCCGCACATGGTGGTCCCGTTGTTCGTGGGCCGAGAAAAATCCATTCAGGCTCTTGAAGCCGCAATGGAAGGAAGCAAGGAAATCCTCCTGGTTGCCCAGAAAGACGCTTCCACCGATGAGCCCGGTCCCAAGGATGTGTTCGAGATGGGCACCCTGGCCACGGTCCTGCAAATGCTCCGTCTGCCCGATGGCACCGTCAAGGTGCTCGTGGAGGGCAATGCCCGTGCCACCATCAGCGATATCACCGAGGGCGAATATCTGTCCGGTGGTGCGGTCCTTATGGATGAAGAGGGGCTGCCCGAGCGTGAGCAGGAAGTGCTCGTCAAGACCCTCATGGACGAGTTCGAGAAGTACGTAAAGCTGTCCAAGAAGGTGCCCTCCGAAGTCTCCAATGCCCTGACTGGCATTGAGGAGCTGGAGCGCCTGGCCGACACCATGGCCGCTCACCTGGAAATGCGTATTCCCGAAAAGCAGGAACTTCTTGAGGCGCTGGATATCCGCAAGCGCGTGGACCTGCTGTTGGGCAAGCTCGATGGCGAGATCGACCTGATCGAGGTCGAGAAGCGCATTCGTGGTCGCGTGAAGAAGCAGATGGAGCGAAGCCAGCGCGAGTACTACCTGAACGAACAGATGAAGGCTATCCAGAAGGAAATGGGTAACCTGGGCGAAGGCAACAACGACTTCGAGGAGCTTGAACAGAAGCTGGAGGAAGCCGGACTGCCTGAAGAAGCCCGCAAGAAGACCGAGACGGAACTGAACAAGCTCAAGATGATGTCGCCGATGTCTGCCGAGGCGACCGTCGTGCGTGGCTACATTGACTGGATGCTGGCCATTCCCTGGAAGAAGCGCAGCCGTGTTCGTCACGACATCGAGAAAGCCCGTGAAATCCTCGACAGGGACCATTACGGCCTGGATGAGGTGAAGAAGCGTATTCTGGAATACCTGGCGGTTCAGAGCCGTGTGAAGAAGGTCAAGGGCCGGTGCTTTGTCTTGTTGGGCCTCCGGCGTTGGTAAAACGTCGCTCGGGCAGTCCATCGCCCGTGCCACCAACCGGAAGTACACCCGCATGGCCCTGGGTGGCGTTCGGGATGAAGCCGAGATCCGTGGTCACCGGAAAACCTACATCGGTGCGCTGCCGGGCAAGCTTCTGCAGAAGCTGTCCAAAGTGGGCGTGAAAAACCCGCTGTTCCTGTTCGATGAAATCGACAAGATGGGCATGGATCACCGTGGTGATCCGGCATCAGCGCTGCTAGAGGTTCTGGATCCGGAGCAGAATCACACGTTCAACGATCACTATCTGGAGGTGGATTACGATCTCTCCGATGTGATGTTCGTGTGCACCTCTAACTCCATGGACATTCCGCCGGCGCTGCTGGACCGGATGGAAATCATCCGCATCCCCGGCTATACCGAGGACGAGAAGGTCAACATTGCCCTGCGGTATCTGTTGCCCAAGCAGATCAAAGCCAATGGGCTGCGCAAGGACGAGCTGAAGCTGCCGGAAGATACCCTCCGGGACCTGATCCGCTACTACACCCGTGAAGCCGGTGTGCGTGGCCTGGAGCGCGAGATCGCGAAGATCTGCCGCAAGGTGGTACGCGACCACGTGGAGAGTGGTGAGAAGGCGTCTGTGACCCTGAGTCAGGACATGCTTGAAGATTACTCGGGGTCAAGAAGTTCAAGTACGGCCTGGCCGAGGAAAAGAACGAGATCGGTCAGGTAACCGGTCTGGCGTGGACCCAGGTGGGTGGCGAGCTGCTGCACATTGAATGCGCGCTCACGCCGGGCAAGGGCCGGGTAGTCAAGACCGGTTCCCTGGGTGATGTGATGCAGGAGTCCATCCAGACGGCCCTGACGGTGGTACGCAGCCGCGCACCCGGACTGGGTATTGCGGATGATTTCCACGAGAAACACGATCTGCACGTCCACGTACCGGAAGGGCGCAACGCCGAAAGATGGCCCGAGTGCCGGTATCGGCATGTGCACGGCGCTGGTTTCTTCACTGACCAAGATTCCGGTTCGCGCCGACGTTGCCATGACTGGTGAGATTACCCTGCGCGGGCGCGTCCTGGCCATCGGAGGCTTGAAGGAAAAGCTGCTGGCAGCCCACCGGGGCGGCATCAAGACGGTCATCATCCCGGATGAGAATGTCAGGGATCTCAAGGAGATACCGGAGAACATCAAGGAATCGCTGGAGATTCGCCCGGTGAAGTGGATAGACGAGGTGCTGGATATCGCACTGGCGTATCCACCCGAGCCGAGGACCCAGGATTCGTCTCCGGAAACCGGATCCGGGAAGCCCCGCGATGAAGAAGGCGACGCGTCAGAGCGCATAAATACACATTAAAGCCTTGATGAGTTGTTGACACGCCTGAGAGCCCATTGGTATAACTGTTTCGCCGTGAAGCAGCCAATACCAAGGGCTCCCGCGCAGTAAGTGCCTATTCCGAATGCCGGTATAAAGCCGAAAGGAATAAGAAAAGTGAAGAATGGAATTCTCCGACCGCTTATGCGATAGTCGAGAACGTCCGAGAAAAAACAAACCAACCTATAACATCTTCAACCTGAAATCGAAGGGGTTTAGTGTGAACAAGTCCGAACTTATCGATGCAATTGCAGAGTCCGCAGATATTTCCAAAGCCGCCGCTGGCCGTGCTCTGGACGCAATGACCAACTCCATCACCGGTGCCCTGAAAAAAGGCGATCAGGTAACTCTGATCGGTTTTGGTACCTTCTCCGTTAAAGAGCGTGCTGCTCGTACCGGTCGTAACCCGCAGACTGGTGCCGAGATCAAGATTCCGGCCTCCAAAGTGCCTGGGTTCAAAGCAGGCAAGGCCCTGAAAGACGCCGTTAAGTAACGGTTCTTTCTCTGGTGGCTCCTGTCACAGGGAGTCACCCAAGAAGAATTCAAGGCGCATTCCAAACCGGGTGCGCCTTTTTACGTTAGGTTCGCCCGTCACAACGCGCTGAAACGAATAACACTGCACGACCTTGAACAGGGATCCGGGAGAAACATGCTTCAAGATATTCGGAACAATGCCCAGGGCACGATTGCCAAGATCATCATTGGTCTTTTGATCGTGTCGCTATCCATTTGGGGAATGGACGCCATTGTCGGCGGCTTCTCCGGCGAGCCTGAGGTGGCAACGGTCAACGGCGAGGATATTACCGAGCGGGAATTTCTCCGCGTCGTCCAGATGGAGAGTCAGCGCCGGCTGTCCCGGATGGAAACCCCGATCCCTCGATGCTCAACGAAGACCAGATCCGTACCGACGTGCTGGATTCCCTGATCCAGGAGCAGGTCCTGATACAGGATGCCAGTGCCCAGGGCCTGGAACTCAATGATGCCGATATCGATGCGCTGATTACCCAGATGCCTCAGTTCCAGGTGGATGGTCAGTTCAACCGTGACCGGTTCGTTTCCACCGTGCGCAACATGGGCATGGGTGTCGGCGAGTTCCGCGAAGCCATGCGCAAGCAGTATGTGGTTAACCAGATTCGTGCAGGTATCGTCCAGAGTGGCCTGGTGGCGGATGAAAACGCCGAGCAGTTGCTGCAGATCCAGAACCAGACCCGGAGCTTCCGGGTACTGGATATTCCCGTCAGCGCGGTGGCGGATACCGTCTCGGTTACTGAGGCGGACGTTGAAGCGTTCTATGAAGAGAATTCAGGGGCCTTCCAGCAGCCGGAGCGGGTCGATGCTGCCTACATCACCCTCTCGCAAGGTGCACTCGCCGAGAACATTGAAATTGACGATGCCGAGCTTCAGGCCTATTACCAGGAGCGATCGGCTGACCTGGCCAGTGAGGAGCGCCGCGCCTCCCATATCCTGATCGAAGAGGGCAGTGACGCAGACGAAACTATGGCCACCATCCAGGAGCGTCTGGCGGCTGGAGAGTCCTTTGCCGACCTGGCCCGGGAATATTCCATTGATACGGTCTCGGCCGAAGACGGCGGCGATCTGGGTTACGCCGGTCGCGGTATCTATGCTGAGGCCTTCGAGGAGGCGCTGTTCGCCCTCGAGGAAGGGGAGGTTTCCGAGCCGGTTCGCACGTCCTTCGGCGTTCATCTGATCCGTCTGGAAGATGTGAGGGAATCGGAGGTGCCTTCTCTGGCCGAACTGGAAGAGCAGCTGCGTCGTGAGCTGGCTCGCGAAAAAGCCAGGGAGCGGTTTGCGGAGGTTCGTGCCGAGCTTGCCGATTCGGCGTATGCCGCCGATGATCTGGCCGGCCCGGCGGAAGAGCTCGGTCTGGAGGTGCGTGAGGCCACGGGCATTACCCGCGACGGTGGCCAGGCTCCGTTTGATCATGCCGGTCTGGTTCGGCAGCTGTTCTCCGAAGACGTCCTGGAGGCTGGCTACAATACCGAGTTGATTGATGTGGGGGACAACGTGTCCGTTGTCGCGCGGGTTCGTGACTACCACCCGGCCGAGCAACTGCCGCTGGACGAGGTTCGCGATCAGATTCGTGCCACACTTGAGCAGCGCAAGACACGGGAAGCTCTTGCTGAAAGGGCTGAGACAATCATCGCCGATCTTGAGGCTGGCGAGAGCCCTGAGGGCGTTGGTGAATGGTCGAGCTATGAGGGCCTGGCCAGAAATTCCTCGGATGTTGGGCCGGCCATTCTGGAGCAGGTGTTCTCCCTGCCCCGTCCTGCGGACGGCGCTCGTTTTGGCAAGGCTGTTACGGCCAATTCAGCCGCTGTGATCGCACTGGACGAGGTCACCGACGGCCAGGTGGCAGAAGAAAGCACTGAGCTGAACCAGCTCCGTGAGTTCCTGGCATCGCTCGAAGGGCAGCGGGAATACGCCGCCTACCAGCAGTTCCTGAGGAACCGGGCGGAAGTCGAGAGACCGTAACTGGTAATGTAGTAGGGGCGCCTTGTGGGGTCCAATAAGGACAGAAAGCCCGGTGCGTTCGCCCGGGCTTTTTCGTATCTGCCTTATCAGTCTGCCGTGATGCTTGATGTCAGCTTGGCGGGAAGCGGGTGGGCTTGAGGCTTTCCTTGATTTTCTTGAGGTGCCCGAGGAAGTCCGCGCCGCGTTTGAGGGTTACGCCGGTTGCCAGGATGTCGATAACGCTCAGGTGAATGATGCGCGAGGACATAGGCATATAGACCTCGGTGTCCTCCGGCGCGGTGACGCCCAGCACCACCGTGCAGCTTTCCGCCAGGGGGGAGTCGGGATTGGTGATGCCAATTACCGTGGCACCGTTGGCGCGCGCCAGTTGCGCGATATCCACGGTTTCCCGGGTGCGGCCTGTGTAGGAGATGAGCACGATGACATCACCCACGTTGGCGCCGGCCGCAACCATGCGCTGCATCAGGGCGTCGTCGTAAGACATGACCGGGATATTGAAGCGGAAAAACTTGTGCTGGGCGTCCATCGCCACAGCTGCAGAGCCGCCCATGCCAAAGAAGTTGATCTGCTTGGCCTGGATCAAATAATCGATCGCAGTGGCCAGGGCTTTCGGGTCGAGCGCTTGCCGGGCCTTGTCCAGGCTGGCAATGGTACTGAGCATGATCTTGTCGGCAAACTCGGCAACGGTGTCGTCGGGCTCCACGTTCTGGCCGATATAGGGGGTGCCGGTGGCGATGCTCTGGGCGAGGCGGATCTTGAAATCCGGGAAGCCTGTGGCCGAGAAACCCCGGCAGAAACGGTTAACCGTTGGCTCGCTGACGTCGGCGGCCCGGGCCAGGGCAGCTATGCTGTAACGGGTGGCCGCGCTTGGGTCGCGGAGAATGGCCTCGGCCACTTTCCGCTCGGATTTGTTAAGGGTCTCCAGCCTGGACTGGATGTCCTCAAGCAGATTGTCGTCACGGTGCGCCTGGTTCGCGGCCATCAATGGTACTCCCTGAATCATGGGCGGTCGTTGTCTTAAAAACGCGGTGATTATACCGCTTTTTTACTGGTTTTGGGGTAGTAAAAGTATCACGAAACGCAGTTTTTTCTTGGAAAAACGATTTTTGGATGTCATTATTTGTTTAAAATTACTACATTGAGTCCTGTTGTCGAGTTTTTGCGACGGACTGCCCACCAGAGAGAAGGAACCAATGGTCAACAAGATCAATACCCGTTGTGACCTGATGCTATTCGGAGCGTTGGGTGACCTTGCCCAGCGAAAACTGTTTCCGGCCCTGTACCAGCTGGAGCGTGCCAACCTCCTGGCAGATGGCAGCCGGGTGCTGGCCATTGCGCGCACAGAGGCGGATACCGAGACCGTGCGCCAGCAGTTGTTTGACAAGCTGAAGCAGCATGTAAAGCCGGAAGAGTTCGATGCTGAACTGGCCAAGTCCTTTCTGAAACGGGTTGATTATCAGATTCTGGATTTTAACGAGCCCGACGCTTTCGATGTGCTCAACGAGTGGCGCGATGACGCCAATAATCAGCTTATTGTTTACATGGCAACTCCGCCGTCCATGTATGGCGTCATAGCCCGAAACCTGCGCTCCGCCAGTTGCTGTACCGAGAAGACACGGGTGGTGGTAGAGAAACCGATTGGCCACGACCTGGAGTCGTCGAAGGTGATCAACGACGAGCTGGGCGAGGTCTACAACGAGAATCAGCTGTTCCGGATTGATCATTACCTGGGCAAGGAAACCGTTCAGAACCTGATCGCTCTGCGATTTGCCAACAACCTGTTTGCCTCCCAGTGGGACCAGAACCACATCTCCCACGTGGAGATTACCGGTGGCGGAAAGTGTTGGCATTGAGGGCCGGTGGGGTTATTTCGACAAGGCCGGCCAGATTCGCGACATGGTCCAGAACCACCTGTTGCAGCTGCTGTGCCTGATTGCCATGGACCCGCCTTCGGATCTGTCCGCAGACAGCATTCGGGATGAAAAGGTAAAAGTGCTCAAGGCGTTGAAGCAGATTACGCCGGACATGATGGACAGCTATGTTGTGCGTGGCCAGTACACCGCCGGCACCAGCAACGGCAAGCCGGTTCCCGGTTACCTCGAAGAAGAGGGGGCGAACAAGGGCAGTGCCACCGAAACCTTCGTGGCGCTCAAGGCCGAGATCGACAACTGGCGCTGGTCCGGTGTTCCGTTTTACATCCGCACCGGCAAACGCCTGCCGGAGAAGCTGTCGCAGATTATCATTCACTTCAAGCCGGCGCCGCACTACATCTTTGATCCGGACCAGAAGCATCTGGCCAACAACAAGCTCATCATCCGTCTTCAGCCGGATGAAGGTATGGCTCTCAAGATCCTCACCAAGGACCAGGGTCTGGACAAGGGCATGCGCCTTCGCCAGGGCCCGCTGGAGCTGACGTTTTCGGAGACGTTTGCCACCGACCGTATTCCCGACGCTTACGAGCGCCTGCTGTGGGAGGTGATGAAGGGCAACCAGTACCTGTTTGTCCGCCGCGACGAGGTGGAATATGCCTGGCGCTGGGTAGACCAGGTGATCCAGAACTGGAAAGACGGTGGTGAGCCGCCCAAGCGGTATGCCGCTGGAACCTGGGGGCCGGTTGCCTCCATTGCCATGATTACCCGGGACGGAAGGAGCTGGTATGAAGATGTCTGATCTTCGCTTGCCCGAGGGAGTTAGCGACCGTTCAGGTGAAACGCCGGAGGAAGTGGCCCTGAATCTTGCGGATGCGGTCGCCGGGTTCCTGGATGCCCGCCTTAGAGAGGCGCCCAGGGCGAGCCTGGTGGTATCCGGCGGCTCCACACCGCTGCCATTTTTCAAGGCGCTTTCCGACAAGGATCTGGAATGGAGCAGGGTAGACGTGCTGCTGGCGGATGAACGTTGGGTGGATGAAAGCGACGACGCCAGCAATACCCGCCTGGTTCGCGAGCATCTGCTGCAGAACAGGGCGGCCGCGGCTCGATTCCTGTCCCTCAAACAGCCCGGCGCCACGCCTGCCGAGGGGCTTGAGCGGGTGAAGGCCGAGCTGGCGGATCTGGCCCTGCCCATCGACGTGCTGATTCTGGGCATGGGCAACGACGGCCACACGGCGTCGCTGTTCCCGGACGCACCGGAGCTGGAGGGCGCCATGAATCCGGAGTGTCAGGAAATCGTTGCGGCCGCCACGCCCGCGTCGCAACCCCAAAAACGCATCACCCTGACCTGGCCACCCCTGAGAGATGCCCGCTTCACCGCCTTGCATCTGAAGGGCGAGGACAAGTTGCAGACGCTCGAGCGGGTCATGTCCGAACCGGACAAGGTGCTCGAAATGCCCATCAGAGCTTTCCTGAAGCCTGGCCTCCAGGTGTTCTGGAGCCCCTGAAACGCCCGACCTTTGTTATGGAGAAAATCATGAACCAACTTTCCGATTACCATCGCGAGCGCGTCAGGGCAGTACTGCAATCCTCACCCCTGGTGCCTGTGATCGCTATTCAAGATCTCGAAGACGCCGTGCCCCTTTGCCAGGCGCTCGTTGATGGCGGCATCAACGTCCTGGAAATCACCCTGCGCACCGAACACGGCCTCAAAGCCATCGAACAAGTCCGCAAAGCCATCCCGGACGCCTGGGTAGGCGCGGGCACCGTCACCAGCATTGCCCAGTACCGCCAGGTGGAAGCCGCTGGCGCCCAGTTCGTTATCACCCCCGGCGTGACCGAAGCCATCCTGGAATTCGGCGTAACCTCGGAAGCGCCGTTGTTGCCCGGCATCGCTACCATCTCTGAACTGATGGTCGGCTACAATCTCGGCTACCGCGAATTCAAATTCTTCCCCGCCGAAGTCGCTGGCGGCATCCCGGCCCTCAAAGCCTTCAACGGGCCGTTCCCGGACGTCACCTTCTGCCCCACAGGCGGCATCCGCCGCAACACCGCGGCAGACTACCTGGCCCTCGGCAACGTCCAGGCCGTCGGTGGCACCTGGTTGACCCCGCGGATGTGGTGGCGGCCAAAGACTGGTCGCAGATTACCGAGATTGCGCGTGGGAGTCTGGCTGATCTCTGACTTCCGACTTGGTTTCCCAGCCTGGAAGTTTTGGAGTGGACGCACTTTGGGGCAGGGCTTCCGGGAAACGCTACGAGCACATCCATGTGCGCTTGGCGCTGGCCATCCATGGCCAGCGACATTCCCGGAAACCCTGCCCCAAAGTGCTTGTCATACCTTCCGATAACGCCTGCAGTTAATCCGCTCTACATTCTGCTTTCTTAATATTCGAGAAGCTGTCAGACCGAGATAACTGGAAAATTCTGAAGGAGGGAGTGGGGTATCCCTTTCCAAAAATGTCTGTGGCCAGGGATGGCCACAGCCAAGCGCACATGGATGTGCTCGTAGCGTTTTTTGGAAAGGGATACCTCACTGCCGCCCGGCACAGACCCTCAGGCTACCAGGTCGTGCACCAGAGACAGCGAGATCAAAAGAACAGGTCAGCGAATATCCGACCCAACCCGAACAATCTTCATGGTATTGGTCCCACCCTGGGCATTCACATAATCACCCTTGGTAATCACCACCAGGTCCCCTTCCTTGACTGCACCCTGATTAACCAGCTCCGACACCGCCAACGCATTGGTCCGCTCATTAGGAATCTTGGCAGAATCGAAAGGCACCGTCTGAACGCCCCGGAACATCACAACCCTATGCTGGGTGGAGTGATGGCGCGAGAACGCAAAGATTGGCAGGCTCGACTTGATTCGGGACATCAACCTCGGCGTGGCACCCGTCTCGGTCATGCAGATAATAGCCGAGACACCCTCAAGGTGGTTCGCTGCGTACATGGCGGAAAGAGCGATAGCTTCATCAACTTCCTCCATGCTCTCGTGAATCCGGTGCTTGGACTGGTGCATGGACGGATGCTTCTCTGCGCCCAGGCAGATCCGGACCATGGCTTCCACGGCTTCCTTCGGAAAATCACCCACAGCGGTTTCGGCAGACAGCATCACCGCATCGGTGTAGTCCATCACCGCGTTGGCAACGTCTGAGACTTCTGCTCGCGTTGGCATCGGGCTGGTGATCATAGACTCCATCATCTGCGTGGCCGTGATCACCGCACGGTTAAGAACGCGGGCTCGGGAGATGATGTGCTTCTGTACGCCAACCAGCTGGGCGTCGCCGATTTCCACGGCCAGGTCGCCCCGGGCAACCATCACGGCATCGGATGCTTCAATGACCGCGTCCAGTGCTTCCACATCGTCGGCAAGTTCCGCCCGCTCAATTTTCGCGACCATGCCTGCGTCAGAGCCTGCCTCTTTGAGAAGGCGCCGGGCGATGTGCATATCCTCGGCGGTGCGGACAAACGAGACCGCCACGTAATCCGCGCCCAGTTTGGCGGCCGTTACGATGTCCTGCTTGTCCTTTTCCGTCAGTGCTTCAGCGGACAGGCCGCCGCCGCGCTTGTTCAGGCCCTTGTTATTGGAGAGCGGGCCGCCGATCAGAACGGTGGAGGTGATGCTGTGGTCATTGACCGACTGCACTTCCATCTCGATGCGTCCGTCATCGAGAACCAGAATGTCGCCTGGCTCCACATCTTCGATTAGTTGCTCGTAATCGATACCGACTCTTTCTTCAGTGCCCGCTTCCTTGTCCATGGCGGCATCCAGGATAAAAGTCTGGCCTGCCTTGAGGGTGACCTTGTTTTCCGAAAACCGGGCAATACGGAGCTTGGGGCCCTGCAAATCGGCCAGCAGTGCGACGAACCGGCCCTGGGACGCTGCCGCCTCGCGAACGCGGCGGGCTCGTCCAATGTGCTCCTCGGCGCTGCCGTGGGAAAAGTTAAGTCGGGTAACGTCTACACCGGCGGCGATAATGGCCGCGAGGGATTCCGGTGAGTCGGTGGCGGGGCCGAGGGTGGCGACAATCTTGGTACGCCTGAGCATGGTTGGTGTCCTTTGGTTCTTCAAAATGGTCTCGAACAGAGTAGCGGAATCAGCCGGAACGGCCAGATTTACTGGCCGGCATTGATCAGTGCGAGGGCATTATCCAGCATGCGGTTCGAGAAACCCCATTCATTGTCGTACCAGGCCATGACTTTTACGTGACGACCCAGAACCCGTGTGTGGTTGGCGTCATAAATGCTGGAGAGCGCGTTGTGATTGAAGTCCACGCTCACCAGTTTCTCGACATTATAGCCAAGAACCGGATTTTGCTCGGCAGCTGCTTTGACCGCTTCGTTCACTTCTTCTGCAGTTGTTTCCCGGCTGGCAATGAAGCCGAAATCCACCAGTGATACGTTAATGGTGGGTACCCGAACCGCCAGGCCATCGAGTTTGCCCTCAAGCTCCGGAATAACCTTGCCAATGGCGGCAGCAGCGCCGGTCTTGGTTGGAATCATCGACTGGGTGGCAGAGCGTGCCCGATAGAGATCGGAATGGTAAACGTCGCTCAGCTTCTGATCGTTGGTGTAGGAGTGGATGGTGGTCATCAGGCCACTCTCGATGCCAATGGTCTTTTGCAGGGCTTCAACAACCGGTGCCAAGCAGTTCGTGGTGCAGGACGCGTTGGAAATGATGTCGTGGTCGGCGGTCAGTGTTTCGTGGTTTACGCCGTAAACGATCATTGCATCCGCATCGGGGCTGGGCGCCGAGATGATGACCTTGCGGGCGCCGGCCTTCAGGTGCGCCGCTGCCTTGTCGCGTCTGGTAAAAAGGCCGGTACACTCGAAAACAACATCAACACGGTGATCTTTCCAGGGCAGTTCTTCGGGGTTGCGGAGAGCGGTAATGGCAATCCTGTCCCCGTTGACGGTCAGCGATTCGGCGTCGTGGCTGACGTCGGCATTAAATCGGCCATGAACGCTGTCATACTTGAGCAAATGGGCGTTGGTCTCGGCGTCGCCAAGGTCGTTGATGGCGACAACCTGGAGCTGGCTCCGGTAGTTATTTTCATACAATGCTCTGAGAACATTGCGACCGATGCGGCCAAAACCGTTGATTGCGATGCGGATTGTCATCGTCTGACTCCTTGGGTGGTCGTTTTTTGTTCGTTTAACCTCGGTAATGTAGTAAATATAACAACAAAAAAAGAAGAAATGAACGATTCAACGGTGGAAATGACAAAAAAAGGAAGTAAAATTACGTCTAAAAACGACCACTCTAATAAATTATGCAATGGAGCCCACCATGCACCCGACCGTAGACAAGGTTACCCAGAGAATTATCGAGCGCAGTCGCTCAACGCGGCAGGACTACCTGGACCGCATGAATGCTCTCAAAGCCCAATCCCCGCACCGGAGTTCTCTGTCCTGCGGCAATCTGGCCCACGGTTTTGCGGCCTGTAATCAGGGCGACAAAGACACCCTGAAGTTTATGAACAAGGCCAACGTGGCCATGGTAACGGCCTATAACGATATGCTTTCGGCCCACCAACCCTACGAAAAGTTCCCGGATCTTATTCGGGAGGCAGCCCGGGGCATGGGATCCGTGGCCCAGGTGGCCGGTGGCACGCCCGCCATGTGTGATGGTGTAACCCAGGGCCAGCCGGGTATGGAGCTGAGCCTGTTTTCCCGGGACACCATCGCCATGAGTACCGCCGTGGCCCTGAGTCACAACATGTTCGATGCCACGCTGCTCCTGGGTATCTGTGACAAGATTGTGCCGGGCCTTCTGATCGGCTCGCTGAGCTTTGGCTACCTTCCCACCATCCTGGTTCCTGCTGGCCCCATGCTTTCAGGGCTGCCGAACAAGGAAAAACAGCGGATTCGCCAGCTTTACGCCGAGGGCAAGGTTGGCAAGGACGAACTGCTGGAGGCCGAGAGCAAGTCCTATCACAGCCCGGGCACCTGTACGTTCTACGGCACGGCCAACAGCAACCAGTTGTTGGTGGAGGTCATGGGGCTGCATATGCCGGGGTCGGCGTTTGTAAATCCCAATACGCCGCTGCGCGATGGGCTAACTCGTGCCGCGACCGAGCAGGTGATCAAACTGTCGAAGCCTCACGGCGGCGAGCTCGGCCTGGGCGACATGGTGGATGAAAAGAGCATCGTCAATGCCCTGGTGGCATTGCTGGTTACCGGTGGCTCCACCAATCACACCATCCACTGGATCGCTATTGCCCGTGCGGCAGGGATCATCATCGACTGGAATGACTATGCCGAGCTTTCCTCGGTGGTTCCGTCCATGACCCGGATCTACCCCAACGGGCAGGAAGACGTGAATGCCTTCCACGAGGCAGGCGGTACCCCGTTCCTGATCAGGGAGCTGCTGAGCGGTGGCTTCTTGCACAATGACGTGAACACCGTGGTGGGCTTTGGCCTGGAACGATACACCGAAATGCCGGAGCTGGTGGATGAAAAGCTGGTTTGGAAGCCTGCGCCAGAAAAAAGCCTGCGCCCGGATGTGCTTAGCCCGGTTGCGGAACCGTTTGCACCGGATGGTGGGCTGCGAGTGCTTGACGGCAACCTTGGTCGGGGCGTCATCAAGGTATCTGCCGTTGCCCCGGAACACCGGAAAATTGAAGCGCCAGCCGTGGTGTTCAACGACCAGAACGAACTCAAGGAAGCCTTTGAGGCGGGCGACCTGGACAGGGATTGCATTGTGATCGTCCGTTTCCAGGGGCCCAAAAGTAATGGCATGCCGGAACTGCACAAGCTCACCCCCTACCTTGGCGTATTGCAGGATCGCGGGTTCAAGGTGGGCCTGGTGACCGATGGCCGTATGTCCGGCGCGTCCGGCAAGGTACCCGCGGCGATCCATGTGTATCCGGAAGCTCTGGATGGAGGGCCTCTGGCCAGGGTCAAAAACGGTGATCCGATCTGTCTGGATGCCGAAAAAGGTGTTCTTGCGATCCGGGTGGATGAGCAGGAGTTCGCTGACCGGGAATCTGAAAAAGCGGACCTGACCGGGTATCATCACGGCTACGGTCGGGAGTTGTTTGGCTGGATGCGTCGCGCTGCCAGCAATCCCGAGGAGGGGGCCAGCTTTTTCTGGAATCATGAGGCATGACAGCAACACACTATTCACTGGTCGGTGATATTGGCGGCACCAATGCGCGTTTTGCCCTGGTAGAGCAGGGCACTGTGCAGCCCCGGGCCATCGATATTCTACCCTGTGGGGAATACACGAATCTCGATGACGCCGTGCGGGATTACCTGGCCCGGGTTGGGGTTTCGGAGGTCGATGGTGCCTGTCTGGCCGTTGCCTCGCCGGTTCGAGGTACCCAGGTTCGGATGACCAACAACCATTGGCGCTTTGACACCGAAGAAGTCCGGTCACAGTTTGGCTGGTCCGCGTTCAAGGTGATCAATGATTTTACCGCCATGGCCCTGGGCGTTCCCCACGTTGCGGACGAGCATCTGGTGCATGTTTGTGGCGGCCCGGGTGACAGTCGTCGCCCCAGACTCGTTATGGGGCCTGGAACCGGGCTCGGTGTTTCAGGCCTGGTGCCCATTGAGCATGGCTGGGTGCCGTTGATGACCGAAGGTGGTCACGTGGATTTTGCTCCCACGGACGATACCGAAATGGCTGTGCTGCGGGTTCTCAAGGCCCGGTTTGGTCGGGTGTCCGTAGAGCGAATTCTGTGTGGCCAGGGCCTGCTGAACCTGTATCAGGCCCATGCCGAAATTCAGGGCGTGGCCGCCCCACTGGATGCGCCGGAGAAAATTACCGCGGCTGCGGTGGAAAACTCCGATAGCCTGGCTCGACACACGCTTCGTCACTTCTGTGAAATCCTCGGTCGGGTAGCCGGCAATGGGGTTCTGACCCTGGGGAGCACCGGCGGTGTCTACCTGTGTGGCGGAATCCTGCCCCGTTTCCTCGAGTTCTTTCTGGAAAGTCCGTTCCGAAATGGCTTTGAGGATAAAGGAAGAATGCGTCCGCTGCTGGAGTTCACACCGGTCTTCGTGGTCACCGAGCCCTACACCGGACTGTTGGGGGCTGCCGAGGCACTGGGCAACCCGGAGGTGTGACGCCGGATTGCCGTTGCGCGCTCAGAGGTAATGCACCAGTTGGCTCTGATCAAAACGGTACTGGCGGTTATACACGCCGTTTTCGGCTCGTCGGCCGGCTGCCAGTACCATGGTTACCAGTCCTTTTCCGGGCAGGTTGAGCAGCTTCTTCACGCGATGCTCGTCAAAACCCTCCATGGGGCAGGAGTCATAGCCGTGGGCCCGGAGCGCGAGCATCAGGTTCTGGGCGGCCAGGGCGGTGGATTTGGTGGCCCAGATTTTCATTTCGCAGGTGGAGTAGGGGCCCCGGGGCACTGGCCGGGTGATGCCCACCGCCAGGCCTGCCGCTTTCTTTGCTAGCCCCAGAATGCCGAAGGGTCCCTGGTTGTAATGAATAGGGGCAATCTTGCGGTAATACTTCTCGACGATCGGCGGCAGTTTTTCCTCTGGCCAATCCTTCAGGGCCTGCCGTGCATGTGCCCGCCAGGTGTCCGGCCGGGCCACCACCACGATCAGCGCGGCGGCGGTTTTTGCCGCATTCTGGCCAAGGCAGGCGTGGGCAAGTTTTGCCTTCAACTCCGGAGTGCGGACAACGAAAAATTCCCAGGGCTGAAGATTGCTGGAATTGGGGGCCAGGGTGGCCAGCTCCAGGCAATCGTCAAGCACCGTCTCGGGAATAGGCTCATCGGTGAAGCGCCTGATGGAACGGCGCGTGCGAACGACTTTCCGGAACTCTTCGATATCGATTTCCGGCAGCGGGAGAGAGCCTGCTTTGGCATTCATGATGTGTCCTTCGAGACTTGTTGTGTCGTGATTGTGCCTCTATCGTTACGGGAAATCCCTGTTTATGCAATCACCCTGAAGACGGAACACTCATGACTGAGGATCTTTCCCGGCTTCCCTTTGACGACCTGGTTCGACGTGTGCGGGCCTGTACGATTTGCGCCGACGTTCTGCCCCGTGGGCCAAGGCCGGTCATACAGATATCCGAAAACGCCAGAATTCTGGTAGTCGGGCAGGCTCCGGGCAGGCGAGTGCACGAAACCGGGCTGCCCTTCAACGACCCCAGCGGCGACCGGCTTCGACAATGGATGGGTATAACCCGGGATACCTTCTATGACGAGCAGAAGCTCGCCATCCTGCCCATGGGATTTTGCTATCCGGGTACCGGCAAGTCCGGAGATCTTCCACCGCGGCCAGAGTGCGCGCCAGCCTGGCGCAATCTCCTCTTGGATCGTCTGCCAGACATAGGTCTGACTCTTGTTATCGGGCAGTATGCGCATAGCTGGCATCTGCCGGACTGTCGTAAGTCTGTAACGGCCAATGTTGAGCATTGGCAGAAGTATTGGCCAGAGATGGTCCCAATGCCTCACCCCAGCCCAAGAAATAACCTCTGGCTGCGTCGGAATCCATGGTTCGAGGACGAGGTGGTGCCCCAGTTGCAACAAAGAGTTGCCCGGCTTCTTGGGCCGGAGCAACAGTAACCGGAGGGGTTCAGGCGCCGTGATGGAGCGCAGTCTTGCGAGTGTCCGCACAAGCGCTTTTCATCAGGTAGCGGTCCAATGCTTCCACATCTGCGCCGCTCGAATAAAGTCCCTGTTTAGTGCGACGCCAGAGAATATCCTCCGAGGTCATCGCCCATTCGTTCTTTATCAGGTGCTCAACTTCCCGCTGATACAGCGTCCCGGCGAAATGAATGCCCAGATCGTCCATTGAGTGGCAATCCCGGAGAATGTCGTAGCTGGTTGTGCCATAGGTACGAACGTAGCGACTGATCACCTTCTCGGAGAGCCAGGGAAAATCACGTCTGAGGGTTTCTTCCAGTGCCTCATGATTGGCAAAGTCTCCGCCCGGCAAAACACCAGTCTTGGTCCAGCGACCGCCGGCCTCCGGAAAGAACTGGCAAAGCTTGTCCGTGGCGGCTTCGGCCAGTTTGCGATAGGTGGTGATCTTGCCTCCGAATACCGAAATCAGCGGCGCCTTGCCTTTTTCACTATTGACCTCGAAGGAGTAGTCCCGTGACGCTTTCTGGGCATTCTCCTGCTCATCGTCCATCAGGGGACGGACACCGGAGTAGGACCAGACAACATCCGAAGGCTCCAGTTGCCGCTTGAAGTGAGAGTTCACGATGTTCAGCAGGTAGTCGGTTTCCTCGGCGAAATCTTTGCTTTCTTCGGGTCACCTTCGTAATCCACGTCGGTGGTGCCCACCAGTGAGAATTCGTCCTCGTAGGGAATGACGAAAACGATCCGCTCGTCCTCGTTCTGCAGGATATAGGCCTCGGTGCCCTTGTTCATGCGCGGTACCACAATATGACTGCCTTTCACCATGCGAATCATCTTGGGCGCCGGCATTGAAAGAGTCTCACCGAACAGTTTGCTTACCCAGGGGCCAGAGGCATTCACAATAGCCTTCGCCGATACCGTTTTTTCGGTTTCGTTGGTCATATCACGAAGTGTGACCTTCCATTCCTTTGAGCCCTGTTCTGCCTTGACGCATTTGGTGCGGGTCAGTATCTGTGCGCCAAACTGCTGTGCTTTCTTTGCGGTCAGCACCACGAGACGGGCATCGTCTACCCAGCCGTCCGAGTATTCAAAGCCTTTGGTGATATCGGGCTTCAGAGGGTCCTTCTCATCAAATTTGATCGAGCGGGAGCCCGGAAGGATTTCCCGTTTTGCCAGATGGTCATAGAGAAACAGGCCGGTGCGAATCATCCAGGCTGGCCGCAGGTGAGGGCGGTGAGGCAGCCGGAAACGCATGGGCCACATGATGTGTGGTGAGTTGCGAAGCAGAGACTCGCGCTCGGCCAGGGCTTCCCGGACCAGGCGAAATTCATAATGTTCCAGGTACCGCAGCCCACCATGTATCAGCTTGCTGCTGCTTGATGAGGTGGCTGAGGCCAGGTCATTCATTTCGCAAAGCAGAACTTTCAGTCCCCGTCCCGCCGCATCCATGGCAATGCCCGTGCCGTTGACTCCGCCGCCAACGACAATAACGTCAAACTGATCGTGCTCCATAGTCATTGTTGGTCATCTCCTGACGCCAATGGAAAAGACGCTTTGTTGTGGTGCGCACTTTTCGTGTTCGATATGCGGTATATCGCTATTATGCGAAAGGCAA